>ERZ1673960.74-NODE-74-length-25754-cov-10.699171_pt1 | contig 25754 bp, 19 predicted proteins | sample MGYA00580190_ERZ1673960 | MGnify/ENA primary metagenome ERZ1673960 (study PRJEB41334, sample SAMN05608106) | rock metagenome | biome: terrestrial subsurface; feature: shale formation; material: shale | place: USA: Pennsylvania ...
ATCGGTGTTCACGTTCGTCCGGAATAGGTGTTCATGATGGGCCGGAATATGCAAACAGATCCGACCTCCACATTGAAGGGCTTATTGAAGACGGTACCTACGCAGCACAGAGCTGCTATAACCTCCGAAGCAGAATTGGGGGCACTATTACGGGCCATCGACGCCTATAGTGGCCACGCATCAACCAGAGCGGCACTGAAGCTCGCTCCGATGCTGTTTCTGAGACCCGGTGAACTCAGGAACGCTGAGTGGACAGAGATCGACCTGGAGTCGAGCACTTGGGTTGTGCCAGGTAAACGCATGAAAGGCACTCAGAAGGCAAAACGGGCCGGCTTAGTGCCAGATCACATTGTCCCCCTACCCAAGCAAGCGGTTGTCGTTTTAAAGGAACTTCAGGCGCTCACGGGCCACCAGCCCCTGGTATTTGAGTCTGTGAAGTCGGGCCGCCCGCTCTCAGATAACACAATTAACGTCGCCCTGCGGTCCATGGGCTTCGATGGCTCCACCATGGTGGGACATGGTTTTCGAGCGACCGCCTCAACACTTCTGCATGAGCAGGGATGGCCACCGGAAGTCATTGAACTCCAACTCGCGCACAAGCAGCGCAACCAAGTTGCTGCGGCTTATAATCGATCTGCTCGGCTAACAGAGCGCAAGAAAATGATGCAGACTTGGGCTGACTACCTGGATCAGCTTAACTCCACTAATCCATGATTAGCGCCTTCACCGAGCAAAACGGGGACTTGCATTGTCGCACCTAAACGTCGAAAAAATCCCTGACAGTTCTGCCCCTAGGGCGAACCATCTGGACTTGAGGTACGAGACTTTCAAGCTCACTCATCTTCTCCCGGAGAAGAGTCTCATATAGCTCCTGAGCATCCTCTCCACTACCCTCGGCACAGATAGCCTCACTGAGACAATCTTCGGTCATTCGCTTAGCGAGCGTACCCAAAAGCTCACAAATTATCGCGTTTCGAATTGACTCCGACTGTAACTTCGTCGATTCCAGATTTTTAATATTGCTCTTAAGCTCAGTAATCTTTTTCTTTGATCGTTTGTTCTCGCGCTGCCGGTTCCTTGCGGCATCGCTTATCACTTGACGCAGAGCTTTCGATTTTGAACAGCGCCGCTCTCGGGCAATACCGTTTAGCCCTTTGACGACATCATTCGGCAGCTGAAAACTGACTTGCTGCCCCTTACTCTCTCGATATTTTTTCTGAGACCAAGCACCACGCATGCGTTTGATCAGCTCACGCGAAGCCTCGTCATTGAGAGCACTTTTTAGACGATCAAGCAATTCTGCTTCGCATCGAAGCCCTGCACACAAATCAGTCCGGCCTTTCTTCTCGAGGTAATCAACTACCCACTTAGCCTGGCTCTGTGAGCTGACGTCTATCCATGAAAGCAAGGTTTCGTAGCCCATACTCAACTTCCCCATAAGCCACTCTGGCTTTTACCAACCCGAAAGATATTTTAACTAAGGCTAAGCTTATCACTAGTGATATTACCAGTGATAATACTAGTGACCTTCCAAAAGGACCCACAAACTACGTAGTAGGCATTTCGACACATAAATATTTTGGCTGATATAGTCTAGCCCATGGAATACAGATTACTGGGTTATACAACCCCTGACATGAGCCCTGAGGCTCGCTGGTTTTTACTTCAATGGTCTAAAAACTATGACCTGGACCGAGCCGTTTTCGGGCCACGTTTAGATCTGTACAAACGACTTGGTATTTCGCCAAAGCCTGCAAAGCGAGGGCTGGATTTACTCCAAGAACGTGGGCATGTCATAAGCGAAACGCACCCCCAGAAGAGGGGCCGGCCTACTACCCGCTTTCGCGTTTCTCCACGTTTCTTACGCCAGCTAAAAACATGCACCACCCCAACCACTGTTCATCAACCTGAAATTGATAAGCTATGCCGACACGCCATTCGAGCAAGAGACGAAAGTACTCAAAACGCTCTCAGCGGAGATCATCGGGCGAACAAGCTCACCCCCGCGACCTATTATCTGCTGGCAGTGCTTTTGGCCCACGCGGAAATACCGGGCATCGTTAGAAATGTGAGTTATTGGTGGCTGCACATGGTTACAGGCATGTCAAAGGACCGAGTGATAAGCCAACTTTCCAAGCTGAAGAGAATAGGAGTCATCACTCACCATGAGCCTGGCGTCCTGAGAAATGGTGGGGAGGCTCGAATGCGCTCTGTCTACAACCTTAATTTAAACCACCCACTTCTCCTGGGCGAAGACGCTACAGGCCTCACAGCAGTCGTTTACCCAAAGGCCAAGCCAGGAAGCTTTACGTTTCTTTCCGGAGCCTATGACGCGGCCTTAGTGGCGATCAAACTGGCAGAGAACGAGACTAAAATATTAAAAGAAATCGAGACCGTCGCTTCGTCTGAACAACAAGAAGAACAAGAACGCCCACAAGCGAAACGGTATAGCTCAAGTACCCGGCTCAGAAAAGCCCATATCGAGCTCTATGAGGCTGCGCACTCACTTCTCCCCAAACTACAACTATCCAAGGAAGGAGCAGAGGATTTTCTGCAGGCTCATAACTTAGGCTTTGGCCCCATTGTTAAAGCACACATTTGGGCCTATGCCACGATGCTCCTTTCCAACCACTGGGATGACATCGAGCCATGGAGAAAACGTGGCACGATAGCACCTGTAATGCAGGCTATTCGATGGGATTGTTCCACCCTTGTGGCAAAAGGTAGTTCCGCAAGCCCTCCACATTCGGAAGGCAGCTTTTTAGCCTTGATTTACTCCCTGGCCCACCACATAGCTGCAGAGCTGCAGGACACACTAAAGAGTCTTGATCCGCACGCGGAATGCGACTTTTCTACGGCAATATTCCAAATTGAGCCGCCCAACCCGCACAGCGGTGAGAGCTGGATTGTTCGAGCACTCTTTCGTCAAGCGGATGGCGTGACACACCTCGGTAATTTTTTACTACCCCTTCGCAGGGTGTCACTGTGGTTGCCGAAAGAACTGGAGGTTTTGCAGATCCAATAACACTCGCGAATTAAATTAATACTGGCCTGCGTCATGTCATGAACGAACATCAGGAGACCGTCATGAACATGAAACTAATCCGCATCAAAGAAGTTATGAACCGCACAGGCCTTGCGCGATCCACGATTTACAAGTACATCAGCGAAGAGAGATTCCCGCAGCCAACAAAGCTAGGCCCTCGTACTGTCGCCTGGGTAGAGAGCGAGATCGAAAACTGGATTAACAGCCTCATCAGCCAGAGGGATGGCGAAGCAACTGAGCCCAAGGTGACGGACTAATAATGATGTAATTGGCGAGCGGATAACTTCTCAGTACCCAGCTTGCACTTCACTGTTCACAAGGGCACACAACTGTCCGCCTACCCAGAACCACCCTTGTTTAATTATTACTATCACTTCACAGCCCTCCAATAATTAGTGAGGGGCTCAACTAAGCCCCGAACCTCCGACAGAAGAAGCAAAGCAATACCTAGCTCAATACCCCCCTCCATCCAGCGACAGCTGGAGGGAAAACTGTGCCTGCAAGAAACATCCATGGTTCTGAGCCATGGATGCCAAACCTACTGCAAAGGAGATACTAGCGCATGCGTGGACGCCTCCCAGAGAATCCCAACCTGCACTGCCACTACGTCGAAGAATTCAAAACACTACCGGTCCTGCCCGGAAACTTCCCAATGGTGACCGAATATCTTGAGATACTGCACTCGGTATTCGAACGTGCACTGAATGAGTACAGGCGAATACTGGTCGTCCGCGTTGATCCCAAGATTCCCTCAGCGATCAACGCCCGAATGACAGCAGGGGACCACCAGCGGCTGATCGACAGATTTCTCAAGTCTTTCAAGGCCATCATTAAAAGCGACCATCAGAGAAGAAGTCGGAGCGGTTGGGCGCCACACACCAAAGTGCGTTATGTGTGGTGCAGAGAGTTCTATCAGGACGGCAAGCCACACTATCACTTTCTGTTCATCCTCAACCGAGATGCCTACCATCAAATAGGCTCCCCGTGCTCTCTTCGGGAGAACCTCGCAACCCGTATCTCACGAGCCTGGCACAGCGCCCTAGGCCTTGAATGGAATCAACACTGTCCACTGATACATATCCCGGACCAGCCCCAATATTGGGTTGATCGTGACGACATACACAGCCTTCATCGAGCATTTCGCCGCGCATCTTATTTGTGTAAATCCGAGTCGAAGTACTATGGGGGTGGGATGAGATCGTTTGGCGCCAGTCGAAGCTAAATATCCTGTCCGGTTTGACGACTATAAGAGTCACCCCAGGACCAGCGATTCCATCCAAAATTTCCCGCGATGACTCACCTCGTAGCTTCCGATCAATTAATCGATACTCCCGATATCGGCTTTGCTGATCCAGGCTGACGGCTTGGGAAGTTGCCGATTCACACATTCAATCAGAATAGGTGATTACCATGGCTAAACCACATAATGCACCCAGCACTACTGGCAACCCCTCTGGTGGCGGACGCGGGAACAATCCCCCCAAGGGCCGTTAATCGAGGAACACTCAGGCCGCGCGAATACTCGCGGCCTGAGATTTATAGTTGGCCCAATAGACTGGAAAACGCTCAAAAGCTGGTAACGTTTGGCGCAATGCGTCATTAAGACCGCACTTCTCAAACGTCTTCCACTCATCCAGGATAAATATACCCCAGGTGACTGCAATCTCCGCTCTCGCACGGGCCATCGGGACATTTCCATCTTCAGGAATCAGGTTACTAACAAATTGCTGCAGTTGTTCGGCAGTTGGTCGAGTACCGTTACGCCACTCACGAAGCCTCGATTTCTTATTCTTCCGAATATCTTCCTTACGCTCCTCAACAGTTTGATGAGGAGATCGCGATAGATCGGGATCTAGGCCATATGGGTTTGGTAGTCTGTCAGCAACCTCTACCCATGGTAATTTGCTACCGTCTTTTGTGATGCGTCCTCGCCACGCGTCGAGTAACCGCTCGAATGGCAAAGTCATGGCCTCGCCATCAAAAGTCGGCACCATGTCGCCAACGAAACTGTTTTCGACCAGCCACAGTCCATACTGGTTATCGAGAGTATCGTCTTCTTTACACGACTGAATGATATCCAGTGAGGCGTTACACAGAAGGTGATAGTAGAAGTCGATTCTTATGCGAGCGTACAAGCCCAACAGTAGCCCAGCCTTCTCACGTCGTGACTGGCCAGTGCTAGATTTAAAGTCCGCAGCAGCTTGAAGACCGATGTCGATATGGGAGCTGCTCACGAGGGTATTTTCTCGCAGGAAGGGTTTTAAGGTTTCCCACCACAGCTCTTCAATGGCGGGTTCCGTAGTGCCCTGCTTCTGGATTTCACGTGCTGTCTCGAGAAGTCCCATTTCTTGCTCCGCGCGTCGTTTCAGGAATTTCTCGGTGAACGTTTCAGGATGATCGGCCTCAAAGACACGCAGGTGTTCGCCTCTAATCATGCAGAGCCAGGCAAGGCCATTATTACTCAGCTTGGTCTCCATCCAGGGTGCCAAATAGGAGCCTGTCACGTACTCATGCATCGCGGGTGTAGCAATTGATGTCAGCACCTCTTTAATTTTCTCGCCACTCCTTGAAGTCACCCCCTCTTTGACGGCCTTACGTACGGTTTTGGGGTCGGGCAGCGGCTTATCGAGGCGAACGCCTAACTCATTGATAATGGCAGCCAGTCCGCCCGGCCGCCCCAGATATTCTAGAAATTTATCTGCCGAGGGGATGAAGGGAAACGCTGTTCCTGGCAGCCCTATTCGGAATCGTTCAGCCATATAGTGTCTGTTCGCGCAAAGTGGATGGAATTACATTGAAACCGAAGCTCAGTACATTTTGCTCATTCGTCGCGATAATCTTTCTTCACCCGAGTTCTCGGCATGGACTGCAACCTGTGCGGAAATGAAGCCACGTAGTAATCTGATAACCCGATTTTTCGGAGCTCGCCGACACCACATTCAGGGCATATGCAGGAATAATCCATGAAAGGACAGTGGCAATACCCGCACAAATAGGCCTTTTTATGGCCTTGGTACCACATTTCCGCTAGCCGCTTTATATTTCTTTCTAGGCGCTCGTGTTCTGGCAGCCATTTTTTTAAAGAAGCCTGCTCTTTAAGCAGTTCGTTTCGCTCTCGCAGAGCGGCCTCGATGTTAGCTTGCTCCTGGGCAGCCTGCAGTTTTGCTTTTTCGGCTTTCCTCGCTTTCTCTTCTGAGGTCTTTTTCTGTTCGATGCTGCTAAATCGAATAAAATATTGCTGATGTTTGAATCGAGTTTTCAGGTAACTGAATGGCGGTCGGCTCAGGCTTTGTAGGTAAAAGCCGACGACCAACTCGGGTTTAAGTAAGTGACGATTTTCCGAATCGTCCAGAAACCAAATGGCTGGAGGGTTGAACCGTTTTGTCTTGGAGTATGAAAGCAGCTCTTCTGCCCAAGATGCTAGGCCAAATTCTCGAACGACAGCATCGGCAATTAAGTCAGCCCGCAATAGCTTCCCTGGGGATTTTCTATAGATGTAATTGTCGAAAATGAATCCCTGCCAAGCTATCGGGTGTCCATTAAAAAGCCAGTCTCCCGATACAGAGCGACTAACTGCAGCCGGGAGCGCTTCCCCAGAATCACACTCTCCAGCCAACCGCTGTTTTGCATAGGCGATACCGGCTTCAGATAGGCCAGACAAATAGTTCATCCGTTCGGCGTAACCAATACTCTGCATAACCGAATGGAGTGCCGCGATTCTGCCGGCATGCTGAGACCGAGCTTCAGTCTTGCGAGCTTTTTCACGGTCAAATCTAGCCTGTACCTCCTGCCTGGCCTGCCGTTCGTACTCGTGTCGCGTTTTTAGGGCCTCCAATTTCTTATGCACGATTGGAAGATCATCATACAAAGAGCATCGAAACCACTTTCGGGGGGCAAGCTCTAGTACCTGCCTCTCGAACTTTTCAGCATCGTCCACGATAGCGCGGGGAAGCCGACTCAGGTCGATCTCCATCAAATTATCCAAATCTCGGGTTTTTTCGATCTCCGATTCATGCGTCACAGCAACTTCAACATACAAGGTGGCATCGTTTTTCAAAGTGGCTGTCAGATCGGGACGCCAACGGCGCAGACTTTCCTCCTCTCTAACCCGGGTCTCATAGACACAGTCCTGAAAGACCACACAGCGACTTGGAAATACGAAATCTTCTATCAGGTCCGCTTCATTGGGAAGACGTGACCGAAGTCTGATTTTCTTTTCGGGGATGGTGACACAACCACTATCGAAGAGGATTTGGATGGCCATTGAATGGACGGCGGTCTCATAGCCGCCTGGGCAATCTACGGCGCGGTGGTGTGCGAAATAGGAACGGTGATTGGGATTAGTTCGATGGCGGGCCTGCAATGGGCTTTTGCATTCCGGGCAAATGCAACTGCAGGCCAGGCCGGATACAACCTCGTCAGGTCGCAGCAACCGATCCCCTCGGAGCCCAAAGGGGATCTGAAGGTCATTAGAGTCTCTACGCATCCTTTTGTTGGGCCTCTACGTCCTGTAGTTCGATTGCTTAATCAGTTGCAGACATCATCTCAAAAAACTGCCAAGTAAATTGAGATAACATCAGATTGTTCACAGTCCACGTGCGAGGATTATTGAACGTTTGTTAAATCCAGCGATCACGAATTATTTGAGAATGGACCACAGGAACAGAATAAACAGACCAATAAACACCAGCGTATAAGGGTTACCGGTTCCCGCCTTATCCGCTAACACGATACCGAGCGTCACCAAAACGCCAGCCACAAGAATTCTCATTCCGTCAATCATCTCCACAATTAGTTATAGTACGTGCCAGCTTCCAGTCTCGGGCTCGTATTCAGCAACTCCAACGGCAGCCAGCGATTGGAGGCCGTCCTCAACGGATTTTCTGGGCTTCCTTTTAAATAGCTCCGCGAGGCTTTCCGTGGTGTGAGATTTTTCGGCCAAGGCTTCCCGAAGCACCCGGAGCTGATCGGGAATCGCTTTCGGGAATATAGCTTTGCCTTTGCTGGTAGAAGCTTCTGTTTTTGCCGCGACAGCCTTCGGCGCGATATCCACTTCTGCCTGCACAGCACCGGGTGCCTGATATTCCGGACGCAGCCATCGCACGATGCCCCGAGACTCTTCTGCAGCCCGTTGCTTGTTAAGTTCGACCAACCGCATCAACAGTTCTTCCTCGGCTTCAGCCTGATCCGCTGATTTGTCAGAAAGGGGAGTGGTGCTTCCCGGGCGCCCTACTAGTTTGTCTGCAAGGTCTGACCATCCATAGGCTTCGAACACGGCGCGATCCAATTCATCGTGAAGTTCGCGGAGCACCGATACCAGCCCTTGCTGGTGGGCGGTCTTTTCCTTGGCTGTGAGCTCCTCACCGGCACGGAGTTTTTCCAGGATGTTGTACATGCCGGTCAGAGTTAACGAAGCGTGTTCGGCTTGCTGCCTCTTGCGGTGTGCATCGATGCGCTCGGCGAGGCTGCCGATATTAGCGGCCTGTTCTTTACCGAGAACCGGGAAGGGGAAGGTCTCGAAGCAGCGAGTTTTGTTGTAGCGAGGACGGTCTTCTAGAGTTCCTCCAACAGCAAGCGCCCAGTGGACATGCATGCGGCTTGATAGCATACCCAATACCGAGGGATCGTCCACAGCGATATTAACCAACATGTTGTCTGGCAGAATATCTGCACTCAGAAAGGTGAAGAGTCGATGCTTAGTGGTCTCAACGGTGGCGATATAGCGCGGGAGACCGTCCGACATTGCACGCCAATCCTTGCGAGCTTCGCCAAAAATCCACCAGTTGTTACGGTAACTGGCCCGCTTATTTTGGTCACGCTCTGGCTTTACACGCTCCTTCACCCATTGGTACAACGCAGGATATCGATTCCGTACTTCATCCACTTTCATGTTAAACAAGTCGATTACTTTAACCCCACGAGGTGTCTGGGTCAGATCTCGACCGTTGCGGTAGTCGCGAATTATCTGGTCTAAATCTTCCACCGCACCCAGTCCCAGTGTCGTAGCTTCCTCCGGTGTCACTATAAAACCTGAACCAATGAGCTGAACGCCCCGAGATGCAATACCAGAGTTGCTGAGGAGAACAATGGCTCCAGATACATCAGCTCCTACAGTCAAGTCAGAAAACAGTTTCCCCTCCCGCTGGCTCAACTGTACCTCGCGAGCTTCGCGGTTTTCACTAGCAACTTCTTTGACCACCTGTCGCAATTGCCCTGGCTGATCCCCAGCAACACCAACGGTCATGGCAATCCGCACTGCTGCACCATCATTTCCATCCACCCAGGGATGATCCCGAACCGCGAACGCCAGTGAAAGCGGCTTCTTGGCGTCGTTCAAATGCGGCTCCAGTACTCGCCGGTTAAAAGTCTGCCGCAAGCTATTGGTGGTAATGAACCCAAACCTCAGAGTATCACCGTGCCGCACTTTCTCCGCTGCCTTATGCCACCAGTACATTACGAAATCAGCAGAATCCGGTACAACACCCTTATAAACCTGGCGCACCGCATCCACGTGACCATCACCCAATGCCCGGCGCATGGTGGAGGCTCCAATAAACGGCGGGTTCCCCACAATATAATCCGCTTCAGGCCACTGGGCTTTGCGAGGGTTGTGGTAGCGGTAGACCGTGGCGCGCCCGGTTTCATCCGGGATCAGTTCACCGGTTGTGGGACTGACTTTCATGCTGATGCCATCCCAGATGGTTACCGGCTCGCCCTTTTCATTCAGTTCCGGCTCGCGGCTGTCGTATTCAATCAAGGCATCGCGGCATTCGATATTTTTAAAATCCCGCAGGATCGGCTCGGGTAAATCCAGACGGTCGTTTAGGCGGTAGTGCCACTGCAGGTAACCGATCCACAGCACCAGTTCGGCAATCTGGGCAGCACGCGGGTTTATTTCCAGGCCGAGAAATTGGTGGGGATCGACCGTCAGCCCTTCACTTTCCAGAACGCCCTGCCCCTGAGTCAGCTCGGAGATAAAGCCCAGCACTTCGCCCTCCAGACGCTTCATATGTTCCAGCGCCACGTACAGGAAGTTGGCGCTGCCACAGGCAGGGTCCAGCACGCGGGTTTCGCAAAGTTGGTAGTGAAAGGCCTGAACTTGCTGCAGCGCTTTGTCAGTCTTGCCCTGGCGCAACAGAGTTTCGGCAGCGCCGCGAATGTCGCCCCATTGTTCTCGCAAGGGTTCAATCAGCGTGGGCATGACCAGGCGTTCGACATAGGCCCGTGGCGTGTAATGAGCGCCCAGTTTGTGGCGCTCACGGGGATCAAGTGCCCGCTCCAGCAAGGTGCCGAAGATAGCCGGTTCCACAAAGCGCCAATCTGCTGCAGCGGCGTCGATCAACAGCTGGATTTGCTGAATGCTCAACGGAATGGGATCGATGTCTTTGAACAAGCCACCGTTGAAACGCTTGATGGTTTGCATCAGCCGTTCACTGTAACCACCAGTGTTCATGGTTTCCCAGAGTGCCTTCAGGGCGTGAGGGAAGGCTTCAGGGTTACGATCTTTTACGTCGACAAGCAGATCATGAAAAGCTTCGCGGGGCAGAAGCTCTACATCTTCAGCAAACATAGTGAAAAGGCACCGCTTCAAAAAGCTGGCCACCCGCTCCACATCGTAGCCGCTGTGTTCCAGCGATTTTGCCAGTTCTGCCAGCTTGGTACTGACCTTTCTGGTAACCCTTGCAGCGTGCTTACTCGGATCAAGCTGATCCGGTTCCAGCCACAGTTGGCGAAGACGATGCTGAACTTCTGGTTCGTGGAGATCTTCCAACCGGATTTCATAATGCCGTGGGTCGGGGAATGGAACGTAGTTTCCGCCAGTCCGGGTAAACTCTGAGTATGTGTAGATGGCATTGCCAACGTCCACGATCACGATAAACGGCGGTCGTCCATGCTCCACTTCATCTTGCGGCAACCCCCGAACATAACGCTCTGCCTGGGCAACTGCTGCATTGATGGCATTCTGGTGACTTTGGGAAGCCACTTCCTTGCCAGTCTGCTTACCTTCCAATACAAAGCAATCCCGGCGATAGAGGTCGATGTATCGATTGTCGGTATTGCCATCAACACGCGGTGACGCGATGAACCGTTCAAAAACATAGGCGTTTTGACTGGTATCGCCTTCGCCTGGGTCTGGGTGGGGTAAATCCAAGAGGGTGCACAGGTCGCGCATGAAAGACTGAAAGTTCGCGCGCTCACTGCCCGAGTTGCCATTCCAGCGTTTAAGAAATTCACTTACAGCGGAAGGGGTTGCCACAGCTTCCAAGCTAACTACTCCTTAGTCCAACATCTTTTCGAGCAATCATACCTTTTTTGGAGCGGTTTTAGCGAAGCGTTCAGGGCCACGCCGAAGTGGCCGCGCACTGGGTTTCTGAAGTCGCAGGCTCGCAGCTTACTGTCGCTGGCCAGATCGAAGATAACCAGATACCGTTTAAACGTCGAGCCCCCAATCGCGCATCACACAAATGGCGTAACTCGCCTGTTAGTTGCAAACCATAGTCGTGAGCGGATACTTGGATTAGTATCTAGCCATTTCAATACTGTGCAGCGTCCTGCTATACCGTTGCTTCTGCCAGAGTTAACCCCATGTCGAAAATACCCGTTTCTGCATTCGGAGACCCCTCTCGGATTTGGAACGTTCCCCCAGAAGACGTAAGCCGACAAGCAACTGCATCTCTTCGTGGTTATGTCTACCAACTCCACGCCTCCGCCACCGCGTGGTTGGCGCTGGGGACAGATGATGAACTCTACTTAGAGGTGGCCGAGGACTTCACCGAACTTCTCCGAAAGCCCGAAATGAGCGATGAAGTGCTGAAAGCCACACAGGTAAAAGACACGCGCGATTCCGGGACGGTAACGCTGAACTCGCTAGATGTGCTGGACGCCATCGAAGCTCTGCATAGGCTCCGTGTCTGTAACCCGAACCGGGAAGTAAGGCTTGTGTTTCTGACAACCTCAGACATCGGAAAAGAGCGAAAAAATGCGTTGCCTTCCGGTGTGGCCGGTCTGACTGCTTGGGAAACTGCCGCTTCCGGAGGGGACGTTGAGGATCTACGCGCAGCACTTCTTCAACGCACGCTATCTAATGAGCTGCGCACTTTTGTCGCGAAAAGCCCACCTGAGCAGCTAAGGGCTGAGCTTCTCAGTCCAGTGACCTTTGCATGTGGAGCTCTTGATTGGCGCTCTCTTGAAGAGAGCAATCGTCGAATCCTAGTTTCGCGCCGACACGAGTTTCAGGCGACTGCAGACAAGGCACATCGCGCATACGATGCTGTATTTCGCGAAGTGGTAGCACGCGTACTAGGACAGGCTCCACGTTGCCTAAATCGAGACCAACTTCAGACTTGTCTTGAACGCGCGACATCAATCGCTGTTCCGTCCAATGTCGCTGTGGAGTTATTGAGTGAGCGCGCCGAGCGGCCTAATAACACTCTGAGCATTGACGAGTTGCGTGACTTGGCGGAGTCATTGATTGAGACTGGCACGCCACCGTCAATCGACCTGCTACTCCCGACAGCCAAAACCGTAGCCCGGGATGCGCTTATGGACGCTTTTTCAGTGGAACCACGTGTTACCGAGATTATATCTGACAAAGCTCCAACGAGCGCTTCATTATCGGATCTCGTTGGGTTCTCGGAAAAAAAGCACCTCATAGTCGGCCAGCCTGGCTCAGGCAAGACTCATGCCCTCTGGCGCGCAGCAAACGAGTTGCTCGCAGCCGGTACAATCATTCCGCTTTATCTACCGGCAGGACAAGTGACATCCTGGCACGACCTAGAAGAAATGATCACCGAGGCGGCGCCTGGGGTCGTATTAACTACCTTATTTCAGGACCCTCGAATCTGCGTTTTCGTCGATGGTTGGTCCGATTTCTCGGGCGCCACTCAGGCCGGAGAGAAGCGACGTGCTCTTCGAGCTCTGCGAAGCGCACGCTTGGTTGCAACAACCAAACTGGCTGACATCGACGATAGCGCCCTGAAGCATTGGACACTCGACCTTCTTCCACCCGACCGAGTTGCACGTGCAGTAGCCGCAGCAACCCCAGGCGAAAAGCTACCGCCTAGCTCGGTGATTGACCTTCTGCGCCTGCCTCTACTTCTGGCCATTCACGTTCTATCGGACGCACGGTCTGCTACGACTGGCGACCTCTTGCGTCAGTTCCATGAACACCTTATGCGCGGCTTGCCAGAACGCTTCACAGAAGTACTCTCTGGGGCCGTAGCTGATCTATCGCTGGCGGGAACTAGGTCTTTTGGTCGTCTCGAGTATGAGCTCCAAACCCGAGCAGCTCAGGTAGGCCTCACCGACCCATCCAGGCTGCTGATGAGCCTTGGTACGATCCTCGAACGTGGCGGTCAAGCAGTACCCGTTCATGATCTTTACTGGAGCTGGCTCGCAGGACGCGGCCTACTGGGCGATGCTGCTGCAGAGCGCGCATTAGACTTTCTCCGAACGCGCGAGAGCTATGTACTGGCAATCCAGGCTGGTGGACGCGCTGCAGAGAGCGACATAAACGCAACGGTCAGGGAAGATATTGTGCTGGCCGCCACACTCGACGCAAGCCGCAGTGCAGAACGCCCCACGTCCGCCCTAACACAAGCGCTCGACCTCTCGCTGGAAGATCCTCGCTTAGCTGTGCGCAATCGCGCTGCCCTTGCTGCGCTGGAAGGGGGACGCCTAGAACTTCTTCGCCGCGCTCTGGAGGTGCTCGCCGAACTAGGCCGATCCAACTTGTACCCGTCTGAGTGGAAGCGGGCCCTAAGCCCAAACGCCCTCTATACGCAACGGGCTACGCTCGCCGACTGGCTAGGGTCACCTAATAGCAGTCTTGTCCTTGATGCAATCGCCGAAAGCGGAGGGCCAGAGTGGAGCCTTTGGCTAGAGCAGGTTGCGGCAGAGGGTAGGATAAGTTGGGTCGATGCTTCGGCAACTGCGCTTGGCTGTTGCGGTGATTTGCCGCATTGGGTTCGATCACATCTCGATACAGTTATCGCTTCGCGACCTTGGATGCTTCGGGCCACCGCCGCAAGACGCGGCAACAGGAGCCTAGCTCGATTCATCGCTGAAGAATACGAACGCTTGGTAGAATCCGTTTCAGGGACGAAATCAGGCAGCTGGGTCGAGCTCAACCGAGTGCTCGTTAGCTGTGGTGAAGACGACGTGTTCGATCTATTGCTTTTCCAGTTCCCTTCCATGAGCCCCCGTGCACAAGAGCTGCTCGGCTTTGCTATCGTCGAACGAGGCTCTCCCTGGGTAGCCCGCTATCAACGTGTAGCTTTAGCAACCGGCGCCTCACATCACCACAAGCTCGCCAAAGAACTCTCTCTTGAGATTGATGACGAGACGGCGCGGGCCTGGATCGCAGCAGGCCATGAGGAGGCTGGCTGGAGGGTACTAATCGCGCGTCACGGCGAAGACCTACTGCCGGAAATGATCGAACAATTGCCTCCATCCTTTGCGGGTATCCACCACATCCCTGCACTTGCCAACATGCGCTGGCTTTCGAGTGCACCTGAAACACTCATTGATGAAATCTGGCAACGGATAGGTAGCCCCATGCAGCCGAAGGCGATGCAAGATGTGCTCAACGCTACCGCGCGAGTCTACCCCGTGGGGATTCCGCACATTGTAAAATTCATCGCTCGGCATCCGAACGCTCTACCGACGTACCACCTCCGTCAAGCTCTTCTGCTCTACGAGGACTGGCAAAAAAGAAGTGGTGCTGAACTAAACGTGAAAACTGCCGATGGTGTCGAACATCCCTTTTCTGATTGGGTCGTGCGTCAAAGTATGAAGAACCAATGGGAGAACCACTTTACTACAGAAATTCTGTCCCTTTCGCCGGAGCTAGCTATAGACTATGTCGTGCATCATCTCGACGACGAGCATGCTGCAGCGGTACTGAAATCGTTGAAAGGGACTGCTACATACAGTGCTCCGCTGCTGGATCGCATGCTTAAGGTGCCCGCACTCGCTACACTCATTCCACAAGTGTTCGCCGAGGGCTTCGACCTATTCCCTGTCAAGGCACTCCAGCGCTGTATTAGATCTGGCGACATCGATCAAGATAGCTTGCTCCATCGGTTGGCCGCTACGGCGAACCCCATGCATCGCGTCGTGCACCAGGAACTTCTCGCACGCGTCCTCGAGAATCCGCTTAACCTGCATCAACTGCGCTACGTCGCGGATATGCTGAGAGCATACTCTCGGGAGGAGGTTCATCTTATTATTGATGCGGCACCTTCCCGTCATGAGGATTGTTGGTTTTGGTTTGTCCGTTCGGTGGAGGCAGCAAGGGGCGAACGCTTGATTAACGAGGATGGATCTTTACGGAATCATTGACCCCCTATATCAGAATCTGCCCCCAGGTATGGAGGGCTGCTGTCATGCCCAGCTTTCCCTGCAAATATTTGCTTTCGGGCAGGCGCTGTGCAAAAAATAAACCGACATAGACGAGCGACCCACGGGTCGCTCGTCTACCTCTATCTTGAAGCCGACCGATTTAAGGCTGGATCTTTCCTCAGCTGCGAGACGACTGTGGAAGTATCCGGCACGCCCTCCGCTGTATTAGCCGGGAAAAACTCTTCCACCACCTGGCTCATATCATCCTCATCATACTCAAACAACGCATTCCCAAATCCCTTGGCAGCCGCCGCATCCAGCGCGGCCTGGTCTATGCCCCCCTCTGCCACCTTGTTGGCGGTTTCTTTTGCCTCCGCCACCGCTTCCTGCAATGACACCCCTTCTTTGATCACCAGATCCACATAGAAAATTGGCGTTCGGTGGCTCTGTGTCGTGCTTTTGCCCCGCAGCTTCAGTTCCAGCGGTATGTACGCCAGCAAACCACCGGACACCGCCTGGTAATAGCTCAGTCGGGCAGCAAGTGTCCGGATACTGTTGTAGCCAGTTGTGCGGAAAATGAAGGTGCCGAGATCGTCGTCTTCACCGATCTTCACGTTCAGACGGCCGTAGGGCTTGCACAGCCCTCCTTTGCCGAACTCGCACAGCGTTGGCCCCGGGCATGGTAATGACTGCACACCGGATTGCGTCAGGCGCTTGCAGGTATCGCCGTTCCCAACACACATAGGCCGTCCGCTTTTGCGGTCGAACATGGTGTACTCAGCACGCAGGTTGAGATCCGCTTCATTGAACAGCATGCGCACCGGAATGGTTCGCAGCTTGTTGTTGGGCGCGTCCTTTCTCAGCTCTTCATCCAGGGGGTGCAGCACCCAGCCATCCTTTTCCTGGATCTGGGAAGTGATGGTGAATTGATTGTCTTTTTGAGGCAGCCGGATGCCGTTCTTCTCAACGACCCGACCAATACTGATGCGCCCCAACACGGGAGGCGTGATGGCTAACCCTTTAATCATGATGATTCTCCTGAAAAAGGGCCACGGGGCACTCGTTACACCCGCGTGGCCAAGGGGACATTAGGCATGAATCAGAAACCGGCGACTGCCCGGTTTGGTGAGGGGGTACTGCTCCAGCAATTCCGGCTGGTCTTTCAGTAGCTCTTTGACGTTGAGCCCCACGGAATCCTTGCTCCGCTTCCAGCTCACGCTGCCACCCGGGAACGTGGCCTGGGAGGCCTCGCCCATGTGGCTTTGAATTCGCTGCTTCAGATGGGATTCGGTGGACTTTAGGGACTCCATCTCCGAGCGAATCGCCAGCAACTCACTGAAAGCATCGGCCAGTTCCTTGCTCTCGCTGAAGTCCAGGGTCTCGCCCTGGTCCTCGGGGTAGAGATGGCGCAGCGCGCGTTCCGCAGACGCCGTGCCATCCACCGGGGGTGGCGTATCCGTTTCCACGCAATCCCAGAACTGTCGTTCCAGCGTGATCAGCGCTTCAATCAGCTCTTCGTTTCGTTCGATTCGGAAGATCTTGAGTGACTGGCCACACAGCAACACGCAGATATCCGCTGCCTGCTTGCCCGTGACCGCCAGCTGGTGCTGTACCTGGCACTGAATGTAATCCGGCACACCGTCTTTCCAAAGACGCGCCCCAAACTCACCGGCGGTTTTGCATTCCAGAACTTGCACTTCGTCATCGGCCACCACGGAATAATCCAGGTTGGCCAACATCCAGTGCTTGTCCGGATCAGGATGCTGCAGCACCGCATTCACTCGCCGGACCTTACGACCGGTTTGTCGGCTGTACTGCTCAGCCACAATGGGTTCCAGGATATGCCCCCAGTAGACCGGTGATTCCGGATCATCCGAGTCCGGTTTTGGCATGCCGGCATCTCGACCGGTTTTGACCATCCAGAGCTCTAGTTGAGACTGATATGGGTTCATGCCAACCGCTGCCGCAGCATCACTGCTGCCAATGCCTTGTTTACGGACCGTCAGCCATTCGTCACGGCTGAGACCTTTGGTTGAGACCAGTCGCAGTGCTGGCCGTTGTTTTGGAATGACGTTTGCGCTCATGCCCATGGTGTTTTCCTCCAGACATAAAAAGCCCACCAGAGCACGAGGCTCTGGTGGGCTTTATGGCAGTTTTAGGTGTGTGAGACTGGGTTCAGGCCACAAGTGACATAGCCTGTTCGAGTGCGCGATTTTTGATGGAAGCGCCATTACCGAACCAGGCGGAGTCCAGCCGGTGGTCAACGGTTTTGGCGCGGCGTTGATGGTCAATGAACTCGGTCACTGCGTTCAGCAAGCCATAGGCAGTGCCATCCGACGAAGCCAGCGTTGCGCCCATGCCCTCCCCTTCATACAAGGACAGGGCCTTGGCCATGGACCGTTCGTTGGTTTTACCAACGCCGGTACCGGAATCGTCGGTGAACACCTTCAGGAAGTAATTCCTGGCCTCGGTGGTTTTCACCTTTCGCTCGCTCAGGGTTTTCAGGCGATACATGAAATCGTCCCAGGCGGAGACGGAAATGCCGAGCTGCTTCTTCACCAGGTCTGCATCGAACGCCGTGTTGTGCTTCACCTTCACGGCATTGGCCGTCGAATCCTTCAAAGCCACAGCCAGCGTGTTGTTACACACCACCCGAATACTGGTGAATTGAGCCGTGGTAGCCATCGTGCCGTCACAAGCCGTGGCCAATAGGACATAGGCGTTGGTTTGGTCATTGCCCTTCAGCACGCCGGATTGACCGGTGCGAGCCAGTGCCCACATTTTCCGGCCACCTTTCAGAACACCGGCTGTCTCCAGCTCGAAACCGGAAACCTCGGTGAGGTCCCGGTAGAACTCCAGTATTTCTTCCGGCTGAACCACCTTGAAGCGGTTACCGACCACCGAAAGCGGCGCTTTGGTATCCGAGCGATACAGCACCTTGGAATCCGGGTAGGACAGGATCTCTCCCAGATTGCCACCGGAGTTGGTAACAAACCGCACCGGGCTTTCCTCGATCTGCCAGTCCAGGCCAGCCTGCCTGGCCCAGACTTCCAGCGGTTGGTTGGAGGTCAGTTCGTTCCCCAGGCCATGCCAAGGGGTTTGGCCAACGTAGGCCATTTGCTCGATGAGATGGGCCATGGGGTTACTCCTTTGGGAATTTGGAAGTGCGGTTACCGGTTGTCCTGTCATCGGGCTCTGATTCTTTGCTGAAGGAGTGGCCGCACTCCAAGCAGCGGAAATTATCCAGCACCTGCTCATCCAGTACGTCGCCCAGGATGATGCCAGCGGAAACACCCGTGACTCCGCCGAGCAAGCCGCCAATGACCGCACCGCCGATACCTGTTACCGGGCCTGCTATGGCACCTACCATTGCTCCGGTTCGGGCGCCTGCAATGGCAGACGCATAGCCGCCATAAACGCCGGCTGCCGCGCCGACGACACCAGCGGCTTTCTTGCCATAGTTGTTCTTGCCAATCCGTTCGGACAGACACTTGGGGCATTGTTCATTCATGGGGAAATACCTCTGTGAATGGGAGGGGAGGCACCGTTGGTGCCTTGGTTCACAGAGGTGATATAGGTTTGAGATTAATTCGAATAACGATGCCTGGCAGGGCCGCACCAAGGCGGATGAACTGATGATCCTGAACCTCGGACACTCCCAACAATCGATCTACCGATCGACCGAGCTCATTGCGGTGCCCTAGTGGCCACATTGGCCGCAAAGCGGACACTCAGGTTGAGCGATCGATGCAGGTGAAATGGCCCCCGTTTGAGGCTGGGGTGTGTCATCTGTATCGGGGTAAGTCCAAGCCTATTTTACAAGTGTCCGCAGTAACGGGATAGAACCCGGGTGGTGGCTACGAGTCCTGAATTAAGAGGCAGCGGTACAGTGAGGACGTTGCTTGGGTCGGCTTTGTGTCGATTCTGCGAATCCGGTGCAAAATGGACGACCTTCCCGCCCCGCAGTGATGCTTGTATGCACCCGAAATACCCGGTTGACGAGGGATTCAGTAATCACTTCCGCAGGGCTGCCGATGGTATCGAGTTGGCCGTTGGCCAGCACCGCAATACGGTCCGCAAACTGCGCCGCCTGGTTGAGATCGTGGAGTGACATCACCACGGTCAACCCGTGCTCGCGATTCAGGGTGGATAATAACTCCAGCACTTCCAACTGGTAGCCCCAGTCCAGAAAGGTGGTCGGCTCGTCCAGCAACAGGATATCGGTCTCCTGGGCCAGTGCCATGGCGATCCAGACCCGCTGTTGCTGCCCTCCGGAGAGCGCTTCAACCGGTCGTTCCGCAAGGTCTGATACCCCGGTCATTGCCATGGCGTCGATGGTGGCGTTGTCGTCGGTGGTGAGGTTCCTTTGCCACCATTTCCGGTGGGGAAAGCGACCCAGTGCAATCAAGTCCCGAACCCGGATCCCATCAGGCACAATCGGTTTCTGAGGCAGCATGGCAAGCCTGAGCGCCAGCCGGCGCCGGTCCCATTGCGTAACCGGCCGGTTGTCCAGGAACACCTGGCCCGACCGGGGTGGCAGCAAGCCGGCAAAACTTTTCAGCAGGGTGCTCTTACCGGACCCATTGGGTCCCAGCAGGCAGGTGATTCCACCCTCGGGAATGGCCAGCGAGACGTTGTCGACAACCGGTTTGTCGCCGTATGCCAGTGAAAGATGCTCGGTTCGTAACATGGAGAGTCCCGGCCTCAGGGTTGACGCGATAACAGATACAGGAAAAACGGGACGCCGAGGACAGCGGAAACCACGCCCACCGGCACTTCGTAAGGGGAAAACAGCGTTCGGCCGAGTAAATCCGCCAGCACGGCCAGCACCGCCCCCAACAGTACACACAACACCAACTGGACCGGAAGATTGGCCCCGGCCAGCCTACGACTGATGTGGGGGATCAGCAGGCCGATAAAGCCCACCGGCCCCACCACCCCGACGGCACTGGCCGCCAGTAGCGTGGCAATCAGCAGGGCAAAGGCACGCCAGCGGTTCAGGACCAGTCCCAGAGTGCGAACGTGCTCATCGTCCAGCTGCATGACTTCCAGAGGTCGTACGAGCAGCGCGACACCGGCCAGCCCGATGAGCGTCCAGGGTAACAGCGTATGCAGGTGTTGCCATTCGGCGCCGTACAAAGAGCCGGCCAGCCACTGAGCGACCAGTTCAGTATGGGCGTGCCCCCAGAAGGCCAGCGCGCCTGTGGTCAGTGCGTGCAACATACCGGCAATCACCGCACCGGTCAGGGTCATTTTGACGGGCGACAGGTGGCCGTGTCGCATGCCAAGGAAGTACACCGCCAGTGCGGTTACCAGCCCGCCCGCCATGGCAAAGAGCGGCAGATACTGCAAGGCAAACGACGTATTGTTATAGGGATTGGCACTGGACACCAGCCAGTCTCCGATAATAAAGGCGACGACCGCCACCAGGCTGGCACCGGCGGAGATGCCGAGTATGCCGGCTTCAGCCAGGGGGTTCCGGCTCAGCAGCTGTAACAGCCAGCCCGACAGCGCAAAGTGAATGCCAATCAGGACACCGGTCAGGGTGCGGGGCAAACGTAATTCAAAGACCACTCGCTGAACGTGCTCCGAACTGTCGCCGGTCAGCCCGGCCCACACCTGGGCCCAGCTCAGGTCGATTGCTCCCAACTGGACGCCCGCAACCAGGACAATGGCCAGACTGAGCCCGCCGGCCAGAATCAGTCGGGCAATGGGGCTGGTGCAGAATTTTCGAAGACTGCGTTGGTCTGCCCGTGGCGTTGTCGTAGCCGGATGAGTCACTTCAAGCGCTCCGGGGTGAGGTTCGCGAATTGAGTAGGTAAATCAGCCAGGGGGCCCCAATCAGGGCGGTCAACATGCCGACGGGTAACTCCTGGGGAAAGGCCAGCTGTCGGGCCAGGATATCGGCGGCCAGCAATAACAGCCCGCCAAGCAGAGCGCTCAGGGGCAGCCAGTGCTGGATCTGGTTGCCGATCATCCGCCTGGCAATGTGCGGTGCCACCAGGCCGATAAAGACGATCGGGCCGGTGAAGGCGACCAGAGCCGCTGCCAGCAACAGCGCCAGCAGCAGAAAAACTAGGCGCCACCGACCGACGGCCAGCCCCATGGCCTGGGCCAGATCATCGTCCAGTTGCAGCAACCGGAACGGGCGCTGCATCACCAGCAGGGCGAAAAGCGGCAGCAGCAGCCAGGGCAGCACCATCTGTAACTGCAACCAGCCCCGGCCCATCAGGCTGCCGGCCAGCCAGTAGTAGAGCTCGGCCGCCTCCGCCCCCGACACCAGCAGAAGCCCTGTGGTCAGCGCGGTGGCGAGCGAGGTGACCGCTATGCCGGCAAGCACCACGCGCTCGGGTTGGAGCTTCCGGCGACCGGCAATGGCAAAGGTCAGCGCGCCACCCAGCAGCCCTCCGCCAAGGGCCATTAAGGGCAGCCACATGGCGCCTGGCGAACCCAGGGTTCGAAGCGACACTACCGCCAGGGCGGCGGATGCGATCACACCGGTCAGACCGGGTGACGCCAGGGAATTCCGGGTGACACCCTGCATGACGGCACCGGCAACGCCCAGGGCTGCCCCACCGAGAAGGCCAAGTAAATTACGCGGAAGGCGCAGTTCCAGCACGGTGATGCGTGTCAGCAAATCGCTGCTGCCATCCAGTGCGGCCAGTATCTGGCTCGGCGAGATCCAGCGCGAGCCCATCATGAGGCCCACGACGAACAGCAACGCCAGGAAGGAGACCGTTGCGCCGTAAAGGGCCGTCGGGCGCAGAGTGGCATCATTAGCCATGGTTATTCCGGTTCCGGCGTCAGCAACAGACGCTGAATGTCGTCCAGGATTCGTGCCCGTGCAATCGGGCCGGCGCCCTCTTTCCAATACTGCGGCACCTCGTAGACCTGGTCGGTGCGAACCGCCTTGAGATAGGGCCATATCGGATTCATCGTGAATGCGCGCTGCCGACTGGTGGGCAACAGGAGGATGGCATCCGGGTTCAGCTCCAGAAGGGCTTCAAGGCTGACCCGGTAGCCCAGCGGGATGCCGCTGTCAGGGTTCGGCGGCTCACCACCGACATTGTCGAAGCCCAGGCGCTCCAGCAGTGCTGTTGGCAAAAAGTGGTCGTAATAAATGAAGGGGGTTTCACTGCCGCTGGTCAGCAGCGCCACGGTCTTCGTTGAGTTGGGCTTGTTGCGCTCCGCAATTGATGAGACACGGTCCAGAAAACCAGTGTTGAGTTCTTCGGCTTTTCCGGGCTTGCCCAGCGCATGTCCCGCCAAATCCACCGCCCTCAGGCTGTCCTGAATGGTGATCAGGTCCAGAGCCAGCATCGGGGCGATGGCTTCGATCTGGTCACCGTCTTTCTCGGTATAACGGCGAATGGCGATGACAAGATCCGGCCGGACCGACGACAACACCTCCAGGTTGGGCTGATGTCTCGGCCCGAGGCCCCGAACACCGCTTAACTGCGACGCCAGGTACTCTGGTACCCCCTGAAGTCCGTAGTCGGTGACCGCGGCCGGCGGTGTACCCAGAGCCAATGCGACATCGGCCCCAAAGGTCGAAATCGCCGCGGGCCGGGTTGCCGGTTTGGACAACCGCAGGGTTTCCCCGCGGTCATCCGTCAACCGGATAGCCTCATTGTCCGCCCACCCTGAAACAGGGGAAAGCAGGACAATCAGCAGGCTCGTTGCAATCCGTTTCCGTAGTGAGGTCATCAGAAGTCCAGTTGGGCCTCCAGGATGAAGCTTCGGCCCGGCTGAGGTACCCGGCCGACCGGGCTGACGTCCACGCCCCGGAAGTAGTAATCCTCATCCAGCAGGTTGTTGACCGCCAAGCCAAGATTCAGCACACGATCAGCGCCTAACGCGAAATCGCGACCGACTCGGGCAGTGACCAGGTGGTAATCCGGCAACTTACCAGCGCTGCCATTGCTGGTTTCTTCTTCGGTGTTGTCGGCATCGCTGTAGCTTTCGCTCACGTAGACCCAGTTCACGCTGGCGTCCCAGGCCTGGTAGCTGTAGACCGCATCGGCACTGACTTTATGGGTAGGTGCGTTGGGCAGCTCGTTTCCTTCGTTGGTGCCGCTCAGCTGTTCGGTATCCAGGAAGGTGTAGCCCAGGCCCAGTTCCCACTGGCTGTTGAGGTTCCAGCGGTTTGCCAGTTCGATGCCCTGATGGCGGGTTTCGCCTAGGTTCTCGAAGCGGCTGGTTGATCGATTGAACTGGATCTGGTCTTCATAATCGATACGGAACAACGTGGCGGAAGAGAACAGATCTGGTGTGACCTGCAGGCGTGCGCCCAGCTCATGGTTCCACGCAGTTTCATTAGCGACTGCACCCTCGCGGGTGGTCTGGGCAATCTGGACCGGCACCAGCGAGCGCTGGCTGTTGGCAAAGACAAACAGATCATCGGAAGCCTGATACCCGACGGTCAGGCCCGGCAGCAGCTCCTCCGCGTTGTTTTCCTCGGTGTTGCCACTGAGGTTGTCACGGAAATCCATATCAACGTCTTCAAAACGCAGGCCCGGCGTTACGGTGAGTCGGTCGTCCATGAAGGACATGGTATCACTGACGTATAAGGCCGCGGCCCGGGTATCGAGGTGCCAGTCACGTGCCACCGAACGATTACCGGAGGAAAGCTCCAGGCGATTAACGTCGAACTCCACATCCTCGCTGACAAATCGCGCGCCCAGGGTAATGTCATGGCGACCTTGGCGGATGGCGAGCCGGGGCTCAGTGCTCAGTACGGTGAACAAACGTGGTGAATCCGCAACGTGAGTCGAATCCAGGCCCGGATCCGCCCAGTGGCCGTTGCCGCTGAGGTTCTGGCCGAAGAAGAAGGTGCGGTCGGCATCGTGTACAAAGTTGCGCCACTGGAATTCCACATTGTCCGCCGGCGTGTAGGTCCAGGTGAAAGTGGCGCGGCTCATATCGGCTTCGTAGCCATCGTAGGGGCGCTGGCTCTGGGTACGGTCCTGCTCATAGGCTTGTGGTGTCAGGGCACCCGGAAGTTCGGCATCAACACGGTAGTACTGCAGCTGTGAAGCCAGTTCATGCTGGTCGTTCAGGTAGTAACGGGCATCCAGGATCAGGTTATCCACTTCGGTATCTGAGTGGTCGCGAAAGCCATCGCCGCGCTGGACGTTGGCCTGGAACTGCAGGTCGAGCTTGTCGGTCGCCCGGCCACCAACACGGTAATAAGTGTCGGTAAAGACATTGCCGGTCTCTTCCGCAATGGTCACCCGTTCACGAAGGGTCTGGGAGGTTTCCGCCGGAATCGGTTTGGTGACGAAATTTACCACGCCGCCCACGTTGTTGGGGCCATAATGAACGGAGGCGCCACCCCGGACAATATCCACGGCTTCCAGGCTTGGAAGCGTAACCGGGAACAGCGACACGCCGACGTTGCTGTAGGGGCCGATGGCAATCGGGTAACCGTCCAGCAGAATCTGAAGCCGTTCACTGCGCAGCGGGTTCAGGCCGCGTATGCCAATGTTGGGAAGGATGCCCGTACCCGTTTCATCCAGCACCGTAACACCGGGTACCGGTCGCAGGGCGTCTTCCAGATTCAGCGCGCCGGTATCCTGGAGCTCTTCTTCCTCGACCACGGTGCGGGCACCGGTGTAGGTTTTTTCGGATTCTTCTGTCGGTGGCCCCAGCCAGTCGGCGGTAACCTCAATGCCGGGGAGCAGAGCGGTCGCTTGTTCTTGCGCTTGCACAATCGTAGGCGAGGCAACCGTTGCGAGAAAAGACACCGATAGAAAAGTTGAACCAGCGGAAAAGCTCAGGCGAGGACGTCGATTTGGCGATGATGATTGATCGGATGTTGGCATTGGGATCTCCAGCAGTGAGTATAATTATTCATGCGCATTATACTGATAATACTTCGCATTCCAACCACAAGAGAAATCGGCGCCAGCAATGAGCACTTTTCCCACCTTCCAACGAAACTAGTTGTCTTGCAGTGGGCGACACGTTAATCGCCCTTAGTTGAGGGCCGTAAATGTTCGCTTTTGTTTAATAGCTTCCCTTCCTAACAAAGCTTGTTGCTCGCCTCCAATCCTTCGGTTTCAGCTAGACTGTTCCGAACTTCGAGTCGGACGACGAATTTAGCACTTTGTGTGGAAACCGGGATGAGCGTTCTATTCTAGAATCTACTTTAAGTTTGTTTAGCACTTAATGTGGAATTTGACCGGTAAGTCACTGATATTTGGTTTCAGAAGTTTAGTACTTTGCGTGGTAGGCCAATAGACCTATAGATTTCACTTGAGACTAAGACTCGGTCTCACAGAGTTTGAAATCTATACCCCATTCTTTCATTCACCTCTGAAGCGATCGCCATGCGGATTCCGCGAATTCTTCCCGATAATCCCGA
>ERZ1673960.75-NODE-75-length-25071-cov-700.646186_pt1 | contig 25071 bp, 21 predicted proteins | sample MGYA00580190_ERZ1673960 | MGnify/ENA primary metagenome ERZ1673960 (study PRJEB41334, sample SAMN05608106) | rock metagenome | biome: terrestrial subsurface; feature: shale formation; material: shale | place: USA: Pennsylvania ...
GCAGGCGAAATTCGAAGATGTCGTCCTTCAGGGCTTCGTACACCCTGTCGGCCATGGAGGTTTTGCGTCTGGTGCTGGTCGTCATACTTCAATGCTCAATAAGGGCTCGCCGGGCGTTACGGCTTTGCCGGCTTCCACGTGCAGGGCGCTGATCTTGCCGGCTTGCGTGGCGTTCACCTCGAACTCCATTTTCATGGCTTCCACGATTACCAGCGGGTCGCCCTCGGCCACGGTGTCGCCGGGTTTCACCAGGCACTTCCAGATGTTACCGGCAATTTCGGCGCTGATCAGCTCACCGAATTGTTCCAGATCAGAAACATCGGGTTTTGGCGGTGCCTTGGCCAGGCGGTCCAGCTCTTCCGCTTCGCTTTCTTTCCACAGCGCCACTTCCTCAGCATACGCCGCCTGCTGCATTTTGCGGAACTCGGTGATGGAGTCGGCGTTGGCATCCAGGAAAGCCTGGTGGGATTTGAGGTCGAAGGTTTCTTCCTCGATCTTGATGGTCAGCTTACCGGCCCGGAACTGATCGCGCATCTCCGTCAGTTCCTTTTCGCTGACCGGGTAGTAGCACACCTGGTCAAAGAAGCGCAGCAGCCAGGGCGCACCGTCGGCGAATTGCGGGTTCTTCAGGTACTTGTTCCAGATCGGCAGAGTGCGGCCCACCAGCTGGTAGCCGCCGGGGGAATCCATGCCGTAGATGCACATGTACACCCCACCAATGCCCACGGTGCCCTCGGCGGTGTAGGTGCGTGCCGGGTTGTACTTGGAGGTCAGCAGGCGGTGGCGTGGGTCCAGGGGCACCGCGCAGGGCGCGCCCAGGTAAACATCGCCCAGGCCGAGCACCAGGTAGCGGGCGTTGTAGACCACGTCCTTCACGTGTTCCCGTTCTTTCAGGCCGTTGATGCGCTGGATGAAGTCCACGTTGTTGGGCAGCCAGGGCGCGGTGTCGCGCACCGACTGGCGGTACTTGTCCACGGCTTCCAGGGTGGCGGTGTCTTCAAACGCCATGGGCAGGTGAATCACACGGCTGCGCACCTTCAGCTCGTCGGTGGGCGGCAGGGTGCCTTCCAGGTCCAGCAGGTATTCCATCAGCGCCGGCTGGGGCAGGATGCGCGAGTCGTAGCGCAGCTGCAGGGAGCGCACGCCGGGCGACAGCTCCAGCAGGCCATTGGGCTGCACATCGGCGATGGCTTCCATCAGGGCGTGAATGCGCAGGCGGAAGCCCAGTTCCATCACGTTTGGGCCGTACTCCAGCAGGATGTACTGGTCGCCAGCCTGCCGGTAGGTCACCTCCGGGCGCCCATCGGTTTCCGGCAGGTGGGCCAGGATGGTGGCGGACAGATCGTTCACCGGTTCCAGGGCCGGGGCTTCCAGTTCCACCGTCGGTGGCGCCATCAGGCTTTTCACCGCCAGTTCCTGGCGTTCGGACAGCTCCACGGCCGTGTCGTAATCAATGGGCACGAAGCGGATGGTGTCGCCGGGCTTCACCTGGCCGACTTTCCACAGTTCGGCCTTGGCGATGGTCACCGGGCACACGAAGCCGCCCAGGCTGGGGCCATCCTTGGTGAGAATCACCGGCATGTCACCGGTGAAGTTGATGGAGCCGATGGCGTATTCGCAGTCGTGAATGTTGGAAGGGTGCAGGCCGGCCTCGCCGCCGTCTTCCCGGGTGAACTCCGGCTTCGGGCCATTCAGGCGAATGCCCAGGCGGTTGGAGTTGTAGTGCACCTCCCAGTCCTGCTCGAAAAACTTTTCGATGGAGTCTTCGCTGAAGAAATCCGGGGCTCCGTGGGGGCCATAGAGTACGCCGATTTCCCAGTGGTCGGGATAGTCGGGGATCAGGTCCGGGTCGGCCGGGGCCGGGTCGTGGGTTGGGCCCGGGGTGGTGCAGGCGGGCAGTTCGATCTGGCTGATGCCCAGCATGTCGCCGGGGCGCAGGGGCCGGCCGCCGTGGCCGCCGAACTGGCCGAGGGCGAAGGTGGCGCGGCTGCCCAGGTACACCGGCACGTCAAAGCCGCCGCGCACCGCCAGGTAGGTGCGACAGCCCTTGGTGGCCTTGCCCACGGCCAGCACCTGGCCGGCTTTCACGGTGATGGGTTTCCAGAATTCCACCGGCTGGTCGTCCAGGGTGGCGTCGGTCAGGGCACCGGTCAGTGCCACCACGGCGTCCTTGTGGAATTTCAGACTGGGGCCGATGAGGGTGGCTTCCAGCCCGGCGGCGTCGTTGTGGTTACCGACAATGCGGTTGGCCAGACGGAAGGCGTAGTCGTCCATGGGGCCACTGGGCGGCACGCCGATGTTCCAGTAGCCCACGCGGCCGGGGTAGTCCTGCACCGTGGTGTAGGTGCCGGGTTTGACGATTTCCGCCACCGAGGGCCGGAATTCGAAGCTCTCCAGCGCGCGGGTGGAGACAATGCCCTCGGCAAAGCTGGGCTGAGCCACCACCTGGCGCAGGTAATCCAGGTTGGTGGCAATGCCCATCAGCCGGGTTTCGGCCAGGGCGGTCTTCAGTTTGGCCAGGGCGTCGTCCCGGTCTTTGCCGTGCACGATCAGCTTGGCAATCATCGGGTCGTAGTGGGCGGACACCTCGCTGCCGTTTTCCACCCAGGTGTCGATGCGTACGCCGTCTTCCGGCCAGTGCACGTCGGTCAGCTCGCCCGGCGAGGGTTGGAAGTCCTTCAGCGGGTCTTCGGCGTAGATGCGCACTTCCATGGAGGCGCCGTTCAGGGTGGGCTCGAAATTCGCCAGGTCCGGGCTCTCGCCGGCGGCGATCTTCAGCATCCATTCGATCAGGTCCAGCCCGGTGACGGACTCGGTCACCGGGTGCTCCACCTGTAAGCGGGTGTTCACTTCCAGGAAATAGAACTCATCTCGGTCGGCGTCGTAGATGTATTCCACGGTGCCGGCGGAGCGGTAGTTTACCGACTGGCCCAGGGACACGGCGGCATCCAGCATTTTCTGGCGGGTGTCGGAGGGCAGGTTGGGGGCCGGGGTTTCCTCCACCACTTTCTGATTGCGGCGCTGCAGGGAGCAGTCCCGTTCGCCCAGGGCCACCACCTTGCCTTCGCCATCACCGAAGATCTGCACCTCCACGTGGCGGGCGCGGGCGATGAAGCGCTCCAGGAATACGCCACTGTCGTTGAAGAAGCTCTGGCCCTGGCGGCGCACGGTTTCAAAGGCCTCCCGCAGCTCGCTTTCGCTGTTGCAGCGGGTCAGGCCGATGCCGCCACCACCGGCGGTGCTTTTCAGCATCACCGGGTAACCCAGGCGACCAGCGGTTTGCAGGGCTTCGTCCAAGGTTTCCAGCAGACCGCTGCCCGGCGCCAGGGGCACGCCGGCGGCTTCAGCCAGCTCACGGGCCCGGTGTTTCAGGCCGAATTCACGCATCTGGTCCGGCGTGGGGCCAATGAAGGCAATGCCGTCGGCCTCGCAGGCCTCGGCGAAATCGGCGTTTTCCGACAGGAAACCGTAACCGGGAATGACCGCCTCGGCGCCGGTCTGTTTGGCGGCGGCCAGGATCTGGGCGGTGTCCAGGTAGGTTTCGCTGGCGCCGTTGCCGGTCAGGGCCACGGACTCGTCGGCGTTGGTCACGTGCAGGCTGTGGCGGTCTTCATGGGAATGCACGGCCACGCTGGCCACGCCCATGGCTTTCAGGGTGCGAATGGTTCGAACGGCGATTTCGCCCCGGTTGGCGATCAGAACTTTGGTGAACATGGTGGTAACTCTCCTTAGGCCTTGCCGGATTTAAGGGCGTTGATGTAGGCGCGCCAGCCGCCGAATTCGGTCACGTCGCGGGCGCCGTCCAGGCCGTAGCCTTCACAGATGAAACCGTTGACCCAGCGGCCATCGGCCAACTCCACATTGCCGATGCCCAAGGGGGCGGGAATCAGGTCGACAAAGGAGCCGAACTCCGAGGCCGCCATTTCCCAGACCTCCAGAATGATTTCCTCGCCGTTGGCCGCGTCCCGTTTCAGGCCGGGCTTGGGCGGTGTGGTGTTGGGCAGGGCATAGAGCCGGTAGTTGGCGGACGTAGTGGTCTGTTCCAGTAGCCGGGCGTGCCTTTCAGTCAGCTGCGTGTTCAGGGGCATGCCGGACAGGTGCGCGCCCACTACCGCGACCCGCACCGTTGGCACGGCTTGTGTGTGAGTAACCACTTCGTCCGGGCGGCTTTTATCCAGGGCACCCAGTGGTGTGGGGTGGGCGTTGAGCCACTGGCTGGCCAGGGCCTGAAGTTCGCGGTCTTTCCAGGCGCCGCTGATCAACGTGACGCCGAAGGGCAGGCTGTCGTCGCGGAAGCCGGCGGGCACCGCCAGGGCGCAGAAATCCGCCAGGTTCACGAAGTTGGTGTAGGTGCCAAGCTGGCTGTTGAGGGTAACGGGGTCGGCGTTCACGGCCTCGATGGTGGGGGCGGTGGGCGCTGTGGGCACCAGCAGGCCATCCACCCCGGCCAGCAGTGCATCAATCTCGCGCAGCAGTTCTTCCTTGCGGTACTGGGCCTTGAAGGTGTCGGTGGCGGTGAACTTGCCGGCGTTGCCGATGATGCTGCGCACGGTGTCGTTCATGTCGGCGGCGTGGTCTGCCATAAAGCCTTCCACGGCCGCATGGCGCTCGGCCACCCAGGGGCCTTCGTACAGCAGGGCCGCGAGTTCCAGCAGGGGGGAGAAGTCCAGCGGCACCAGCTCCACGCCGGCGGTATCCAGCTGTCGCCACTGGCTGAGGGCGGTGTTCCAGGCCGCTTCGGCCTGCTGATCGCCGTGAAACAGCGGGGTTTCGGGAATGCCCAGGCGTTGCACCGGCCCTGGGCGTCGAATGGCCGGTGCATCCAGCGGCAGGGCAGAGGGCGCCTTGCGTGAGAAGGCATCACTTGGCTCATAGCCGCCCATGCTGGTGGCCACGCTGTCGGCGTCGTTAATGGTGAGGGCGAACACCGACACACAATCCAGGGATTTGCAGGCCGGCACCACGCCGTCAATGCTGAACCAGCCCTTGGTGGGTTTCAGCCCCACCAGGTTGTTGAGGCCGGCGGGCACCCGGCCGGAACCGGCGGTGTCGGTGCCCAGGGCAAAGGGCACCAGCCCCCGGGCCACTACCGAGGCGGAACCGGAACTGGAGCCGCCGCTGATGATTTCCGGGTTAAAACTGTTGGGCACCGCGCCATAGGGTGAGCGAGTGCCCACCAGGCCGGTGGCAAACTGGTCCAGGTTGGTCTTGCCCACCAGGATGGCACCGGCGGCTTTCAGTTTGCGAATAACAGCGGAGTCTTGTTCGGGAGCGTAGGCATAGGCCGGGCAGGCGGCGGTGGTACTGAAGCCTTCCGCATCAATGTTGTCCTTGGCGGCGAACGGCACGCCATACAGGGGCAGTTGCTCCAGTTCGCCACCTGCGGCTTTCAGTTTGTTGGCCAGCTCTCCCAGGGCGGTAGCCAGCGCGTCTTCCGAGAGCCGGGCAATCCAGGCGGGGTCGTCTTCCTTTAATTGCCCGATAAGTGGTCTGAGTAGGTCTTCCGGCCGGGCGCCTTCTTTATACGCCTGTTGCCAGTCGGCAATGGTCCATCCGAGGGTGGTTGGCATGGTGTGTCCTCACGCTTGATCAATCTTGTATACATGATCAATCGCAAGGCGCATGCCATATCGTGGTGAATGACGATTATTGCAGTAAAAACAGGGGTGTAAGTGGTTTTTGCCGGATTTTTGGGTTATTGGGTGCGCACCAGATGGGCGCAGATCGGTGAAAATAGCACCAGAATTGAACCGGAAAGCCGGGTTTATTCGCCTTAAAAGACCTTCTTGGATACTTGTATACTAGTTAAATTGTTGTTTTGTAGTGTTTTTCTGTTGGGTTGGAACAGCAAATGCAGCGGCAGTGCTGAGTTTCCATACTCCTGACCCAACGAAAAAGGACGCACAACATGAGCATTAAAAAACACGTGAAACTGGGCCTTTCCGCCCTGGCGCTGTCTGTCTCCATGCACTCGGCTGCTGCCGAAGACCCGATCAAGGTCGGCATCCTGCACTCCCTGTCCGGCACCATGGCTATCAGTGAAACCGTACTGAAAGACACCGTGGAAATGCTGATCGAGCAGCAGAACGAGAAGGGCGGCGTACTGGGTCGTGAACTGGAAGCCGTGGTGGTTGACCCTGCCTCCGACTGGCCGCTGTTTGCCGAGAAGGCCCGCGAGCTTCTGGCCCAGGAAAAAGTGGACGTGATCTTCGGTAACTGGACCTCCGTTTCCCGTAAATCGGTACTGCCGGTGGTTGAAGAGCTGAATGGCCTGCTGTTCTACCCGGTTCAGTACGAAGGCGAAGAATCGTCTGAAAACGTGTTCTACACCGGTGCTGCGCCCAACCAGCAGGCAATTCCGGCGGTGAACTACCTGATGAACGAAATCGGCGTTGAGCGCTGGGTGCTGGCGGGCACCGACTACGTTTACCCGCGCACCACCAACAAGATCCTGGAAACCTACCTGAAAGACCACGGCGTGGCCGATGAAGACATCATGGTCAACTACACGCCGTTTGGTCACTCCGACTGGCAGAACATTGTTTCCGACATCAAGAGCTTCGGCTCCGCCGGCAAGAAGACCGCCGTGGTGTCCACCATCAACGGCGACGCCAACGTGCCGTTCTACCGCGAACTGGGTAACCAGGGCATCTCGGCTTCCGACATCCCGGTGGTTGCCTTCTCCGTGGGTGAGCAGGAGCTGTCCGGTATCGACACCGGCCCGCTGGTGGGTCACCTGGCCGCGTGGAACTACTTCATGAGCGTGGACACCGACGCCAACTGGGATTTCATCGACGCCTGGATTGACTACAAGGGCGACGACACCGTGGTCACCAACGACCCGATGGAAGCCCACTACATTGGCTTCAACATGTACATCGAAGCGGTCAAGAAAGCCGGCACCACCGATGTGGATGAAGTGAAAGACGCCATCGTGGGTGTGAGCGTGCCGAACCTGACCGGCGGTTACGCCACCATGATGCCGAACCACCACATCACCAAGCCGGTGCTGATTGGCGAGATCCAGGACAACGGCCAGTTCTCCGTGGTCTGGGAAACCCCGTCCACCGTGGCCGGCGATGCCTGGTCTGACTTCCTGCCGGGTTCCCGCGACATGATCGCCGACTGGCGCAAGCCGATGTTCTGCGGAACCTTCAACACCGCAACCGGCAGCTGTGGTGCCTCTTCCGGTGAAATGGCGGCGGAAGCCGAATAACACGCCGCACCAAAGGCAATCCGGGGTCCTGGTGCCCCCGGATTGTTGCCCCAACCCCATTTCAACAGACAGGACACACTCATGAGCATCATCCGCCGATCGCTCACATCGCTGCTTATTGCCCTGGCGTGCCTGGTGTCGGTGCCGGCCATGGCGCAGGAAGACCCGGGCAAAGCCTTGCTGGTGAACTTGGCCGAGGCGCCCTCAAGCCGGGTGGAAGAGGCCATCAATGCCATTGTGGACAGCGGTGATGAAAGAGCCAGGGGCTGGCTCGAAGCCTATGGCAACAACCGCCTGAGCCGGATCAAAGACACCGGGCAAGTGGTGCTGGTGCTGAACAACCGGGGCCGGGATTGGGAAATTGCCGACCCGCTGACCGGAGAAAACCTGGGCGAGATGTCTCGCCGCGAGCTGGACCGCGTGGCCATCAACAACGCCATTCGGGGCAAGCTGGAAGGCATTATGGCGATGCTGGACCTGAACGCGGCCGACCCGGACGTGCGTGAAGCCTCCGCACGGGACATGATGGGCAAGGTAGACGCCGCCCTGGTAGCGCCGCTGGAAGCGCGGCTGGAGAAAGAGGAAAGCGCGGCCGTCCGTGACCGAATTGAAGCCGCCCTGGCCATTTATCGTGTGGAGCAGGGCGACATTGAAGCCGTGGAAGTGCTGGCCGGTAGCCTGCACCCCCGCGCCCGCGCAGCGCTGAACAATGCCGCTGCCAGTGACAATTCCCAACTGGCCGAGGCCGCCAACAAGGCCCTGGCCAGCATTGAACAGAAACTGAAAATCAACAAGGCCGCCGAAACCCTCTACTTCGGGCTCTCCATGGGCTCGGTGCTGGTGCTGGCGGCCATTGGCCTGGCCATTACCTTCGGCGTGATGGGTGTGATCAACATGGCCCACGGCGAACTGATCATGCTGGGGGCCTACACCACCTGGGGTGTGCAGCAACTGTTGCCGGGCCAGCCCGGCCTTGCCCTGTTGCTGTCCATCCCCGCCGGTTTCCTGGTGGCGGCCATTGCCGGCATCATCATCGAGCGCAGCGTGATCCAGCACCTCAAGGGCCGCCCGCTGGAAACCCTGCTGGCCACCTTCGGCATCAGCCTGATTCTGCAGCAGCTGGTGCGCACCGTGATTTCCCCGCAGAACCGTACCGTGGTGACCCCGGAATGGATGAGCGGCTCGGTGGTGATCAACGACGCGCTCTCCCTCACCCTGAACCGGCTCTACGTAATGGCCTTCGCCCTGATTGTGTTTGCCGCCCTGATGATGATCATGCGCCGGACCCGCTTGGGCCTGGACGTGCGTGCCGTCACCCAGAACCGCGCCATGGCCCGCTCCATGGGCATCAAGGCCACCAAAGTGGACATCCTCACCTTCGCGCTGGGCTCCGGTGTGGCCGGCCTGGCCGGCGTTGCACTGTCCCAGCTCACCAATGTGGGCCCGAACCTGGGTCAGAACTACATCATTGACTCGTTCATGGTCGTGGTCTTCGGCGGCGTGGGTAACCTCTGGGGCACCCTCATTGCCGGCCTGTCGCTGGGCACCATCAACCAGCTGCTGGAGCCCTGGGCGGGCGCCGTGCTGGCGAAGATCATCGTGCTGGTGTTCATCATCCTGTTCATTCAGAAACGGCCGAAGGGGCTCTTCCCCCAAAAAGGCCGCGCGGCGGAGAACTGAGTTATGGCGACGTCTACAACCTGGCTGCTCCGGCCGTTACAGGAGCGTTCGACACAATTATTCCTGGGCATCCTGACCGCCGCGCTGGCGGTGGTGACCCTCCTTCACCTGGCCATGCCCGAAGACAGCGCGCTGCATGTGAGCGCCTACACCGTTACCTTGCTGGGCAAGTACCTGTGCTACGCACTGCTGGCCGTGGCGGTGGATCTGGTGTGGGGCTACCTGGGCATCCTGAGCCTGGGGCACGGCGCCTTCTTCGCCCTCGGCGGTTATGCCATGGGCATGTACCTGATGCGCCAGATCGGCGACCGGGGCACCTACGGCGACCCCATCCTGCCGGACTTCATGGTGTTCCTGAACTGGGACTCGCTGCCCTGGTACTGGCACGGCTTCGACATGGCGTGGTTTGCCTTCGCCATGGTCCTGCTGGTGCCCGGCGCCCTGGCGTTCGTGTTCGGCTACCTGGCCTTCCGTTCCCGGGTGACCGGCGTGTACCTGTCGATCATCACCCAGGCGCTCACCTTCGCCCTGATGCTGGCCTTCTTCCGCAACGAGATGGGCTTTGGCGGCAACAACGGCCTGACCGATTTCCGCGACATCCTCGGTTTCAACCTGCGCACCGACGCCACCCGCCTGGGCCTGTTCATCGCCACCGGTGTGGCCCTGGCCATCGGCTACGTGATCTGCCGGGGCATTGTCACCAGCAAGCTGGGCCGGGTTAGTGTGGCCTGCCGCGATGCCGAGGCCCGTACCCGCTTCCTGGGTTACCGGGTGGAACGGGTACAGCTGTTCGTGTTCGTGGTCTCCGCCATGCTGGCGGGTGTGGCCGGTGCGCTTTACGTGCCCCAGGTGGGCATCATCAACCCCAGTGAATTCTCGCCGCTGTTCTCCATCGAAGTGGTGGTGTGGGTGGCTCTGGGTGGCCGGGCCACGCTGTATGGCGCGGTGATTGGCGCGCTGCTGGTGAACTACGCCAAGACCGTGTTCACCGGCGTGATGCCGGACGCCTGGCTGTTCGCCCTCGGCGGCCTGTTTGTGCTGGTGACCGTGTTCCTGCCCAAAGGCATCGCCGGCCTGCTGCAAAAACGCCGCAAAGCCCCTGAAAAAGACCGCTCCAACCCACGGGAGGCCACCGCATGAGCATGCTGGAACAACTCACCAACCGGGACCAGGTGTTTGATTTCCTGGCCCCGGCGGCCTCTCCGGTGGACGTGCGCCACGGGCCGATTCTGTACATGGAAGACGTGAACGTGAGCTTCGATGGCTTCAAGGCCATCAACAACCTCAACCTCACCATCGACGATGGCGAGCTGCGCTGCATCATCGGCCCCAACGGCGCGGGCAAGACCACCATGATGGACATCATCACCGGCAAGACCCGGCCCGACACCGGCTCCGTGTGGTTCGGCAGCCGCCACAACCTGCTGACCATGAACGAGCCGGACATCGCCACCCTTGGCATTGGCCGCAAGTTCCAGAAACCTACCGTATTCGAAGCGCTCACCGTGTTTGAAAACCTGGAGCTGGCCATGGCGGCGGACAAGCGCATCCTGCCCACCCTGACCGCGATTATGAAACCCGAAAACCGGGACCAGATCGACGAAGTGCTGGAGATGATCGGCCTGAAAGACCTGCGCGACAAGCTCGCCGGCATTCTCTCCCACGGCCAGAAACAGTGGCTGGAGATCGGCATGCTGCTGATGCAGAAGCCCCGCCTGCTGCTGGTGGACGAACCCGTGGCCGGCATGACCGAACAGGAAATGGAACGCACCGCCGAACTGCTCACCAGCCTGGCCGGCAAACAGTCGGTTGTGGTGGTGGAGCACGACATGGGCTTTGTACGCTCCATTGCCCGGCAGGTGACCGTATTGCACCAGGGCGGCGTGCTGGCCGAAGGCACCATGGACGAAGTCTCAAACGACCCGGAAGTGATCAAGGTCTACCTGGGGGAGGAAGCCTGATGCCTGCAGCAAACAGCGCGATGCTGAAAATCGAAAAGCTCAACCACTACTACGGCGAAAGCCACACCCTCTGGGACCTCGACCTGGACGTGCCCGAAGGGCAGTGCACCTGCGTGATGGGCCGCAACGGCGTGGGCAAAACCACCCTGATGAAGTGCATCATGGGCGAGGAAACCACGCAAAGCGGTCGCATCTCCTTCGCCGGCGACGTGGAACTCACCAAAAAGAAAATCGAAGACCGCTCCCGCCTGGGCATCGGCTACGTACCCCAGGGCCGCCAGATATTCCCAATGCTCACCGTGGAAGAAAACCTGCGCACCGGCCTGGCTGTGCGCAAGGACGGCAGCAAGAAAATCCCCGAGCGCATTTACGAGCTCTTTCCGGTACTCGAAGAAATGAAACACCGCCGCGGCGGCGACCTCTCCGGCGGCCAGCAACAGCAATTGGCCATTGGCCGGGCACTGGTGATTGAGCCACGGTTACTGATTCTGGACGAGCCGGGGGAGGGGATTCAGCCGAATATTGTGGCGCAGATTGGGGAGGTTATTCGCCGGTTGATTGAGGAAGATGGGCTGACCGTTCTACTCGTTGAGCAGAAATTGCCGTTTGCGAGGAAGTATGCGGATCGGTTTGCGATTGTTGATCGGGGGAGGAGGGTTGCTGAGGATGAGATTTCGGGGCTGACGGATGAGTTACTAATACGAAATAAAGTAAGCGAACATTATCCGGAGATATAAGCCAAGTCCGGATGACCAAAAAACGATTTCAATAGCCGTGGCAGTTTCTGCAAACGGCGGAGCTGCCGGTAAACAATACCCCGAAGTTGTTCTTTACTGTTGATGATCTTTTTACCGACGTGGTGGTATTTGATGTAGCCCCAAACAGACTCATCAGGATTCAGCTCCGGCGAGTACGGCGGCAGAAAGAACAGCTTGAGTTTGCCGTCAAGACTCTCGACATATTCGCGAACGCGACGAGCATGATGAACCGGGTGGTTATCGAGGATCAGGAAAACCGGCTTGTCAGCGTCTTGCACCAGAGCCTTGAGGAAACCGATAAACGCATCGGTGTTCATGGTGCCCTGAATCGTTTTGAAGCGAAGCTCACCGCGAGGTGAGATGGCCGAGATCAGGTTGATGCTGAAGCGACTGCCCGTATTGCGGATGATCGGAGTTTCACCCTTGGGCGCCCAGGTCGTGCCACTGTGATAATCAGACCGGATACTGGCTTCATCACCGAAGTAGATGGTGGCACCGACTTTTTTGGCTTCCTTGCGGATTTCCGGGTAGGTCTCTTCTTTCCACTGCTTCACGGCCTCTGGTTTTTGCTGGTAAGCCCGATGCAGTGGTTTCTGAGGCGTCAGCCCCAGGTTTCGAAGCAGACGACCCACCGAGACATCGCTTAACCGGACGTTGAACTTTTGCCGGATGAGCTCACGCACACGACCCCGGGTCCACAGGGCAAAATCAAACTTCAGCTGGTCCGGTGTAAAGGTCGTTATCCAGGTATACAGCTCCCGGATCTGAGCGCCGCTCAGTTTTTTGGGGCGACCAGAAATTTGCTTGGCCTTGAGTGCGTCAAAGCCACCCTCGCGGTAGGCAGCCAGCCATTCGTAAATTCGTGCGCGGCTCATGCCAAGTGCTTTGATGACAACTTCCGGGCTTTCGCCATCCATAACTCGTTGAACGGCGCGAACGCGAATGGCTTCTAAGGTTTTGTGATCAAGTTTACGACCGTCATCGTGGCGCATGTGTGTAAATATCCGATAAGCTTGGCGAACGACCGCTACATTATAAATTATGTTCGCTTACTTTCGTACCCATTAGTAATTCGACGGTATTTGACGGTTTGATTATGTGATGACCTTCCAACCCGGCCTATCATGACAGAGCCTAAAGGAACGCCACTAGACACGAGCTAGTGGTGTTTTGGTATTTGTTTTACCAAAATTTACACTGTGTACCTAGGCGCAAAGCGCACGATTCGATAACGTGTATATCAATGAAACGGATTAATGACCCTTGTTAAGGATAACGGATGAGTTTCTTTCAAGTTTCCCCTCCCTATTTATTACTCATTGGTGCCGGGTGCGTAGGCCTTTGTTGCCGCATTCATTAATTTCCTCTAGTTTAGGTCGAGGTCGAAGAAGTCATTGTATTCTTATATATCGCCATTTGTCTTGATGAATAAAGTTGCTGCATAATAAAACGTCTAAGTTTTTCGGTGTAATGTTTTTGTTGGCTGATTAATATTGAATTGGTTTTTGCTAATTATTTGTTTTTAGGTTTAATTGAATGGTAATTCTGATTTAATGGCTGTGTGTCTTTCTTATTTTTTAATGTGTGGTTTTGGTTTTATCTTTTATAGAGGGTGTAAAGGGTGAAGAAGTTTTACGAAAGATATATATCGGAAGTTGAAAGTATAGATGGTTGTAGTGAAAGGTTGACCTATCTTACTTGTGTTTTAAGATCCTTGTTGCAGGTTTCTGTTGTATCAACATTTGAGATCGCGTCAAAAAAAGCTCCGAGTGATGAGATGGGACTTTCGGAACTGACGAATAGGTTCTGTAAGCCAACAGATGGTCTGCCCATTCAGATACTGGATGTGTTAATACCAAAAATCAGGGGTTATGTTGATAAAAAATACCTTTGGGGTTGGTTTGAGAGCTTGGGCGATAATGAAGTCCCGTTGTCTAAGCAGATTTTAGAGTGGGTAGAGTTTCGCAACAAGAGACCTGGGCATGGTGTTTTAGATGATGACTTGATTAGAGAGTGGTCAGCAAAAACAGAAAATCTGGTTTTAATGTGTCTTAAGGTATTTGAGGATGTTATACCAGATTTTAATGGGGAAGGTTTACAGCTTTCCGCGCGGCACGGAAACCTTACGATAGATTCGCCGATATTTGTAAATGGAAGTGCCATTGTGATTTTGGAAGTTGTTGCACGGAAAGGAATTTGGAAGCTCAAAGGTCAGATTCTTTCCCGAGAAAACGCAGAAGATTTTACGGTGAATCTTCCCGAAGATAATGTGTTTAGTTCTGTTGGTATTAGAGATTTTAATGAGTACGACTTGGCGGAGGTGGTTTCAAATAATAAGGACTATTCTTTTTTTCATAATATACCGGTTCGTCAGACTGACACTTTTGAGGGTAGGGATGATGAGTTAGATTTACTTAAAGAGTGGATGGATGATGAGGATTCTAGATATTGTTTGGTCTACGGCGATGGAGGATACGGTAAGACAACCTTAGTCTTAGAGATGTTAAACAAGTTTCTGGAGAGTGAATATGATTTTGAAGAGCCTCTCCCCACAATCATAAGTTATCACTCTGCTAAGATGACCCGTTGGACTGAAGATGGCCTGATCCATTTGACAGGCATAAGTCCTGTCATGGACGAGTGTGTGAGAGATTTGGTTCGTTGCTTTTATCCCGTGCTGTCGAAAGATTGGTATAGCGTGTCTGGCCGAAGCCTTGTTGATAAGGCTGTTGGGGTTCTTCGAGAGAATAAGCTCACGAGAGATGATGTTCTGTTAGTGATTGATAATACTGAAACGCTAGCGACAAGCTCGCAAGAGGTTCGAGACCTAGGTTCATTTTTCAAGTCTTTGGGAAAGTCAATAGGAAGATTGATTGTCACCTCTAGGCGTAGAGAGTTCATAGAGGCAACTCCCATAGTGGTCGAGGGACTCTCAGAGAAAGATTGCATAAGCCTAATGGAACGGCTTGCCGTAGATTTCAAAGCAAAGCCTATTATTCAGGCTGGTGAGCCTACTCTAAGGAAAGTCTGCAAGCAGTTGATGTACAAACCTATACTTCTTGAGGCGCTCGTAAAATATATTTCTCGAGCTAATGTTGGTATAGACGCTGCTATGGATAGTGTTTTCAAAAGATCAAACGAAGAGTTGCTCGAATTTCTTTACGAAGATGCTTGGGCCAGAATGAATCAACTACAGAAGGAGGTTTTTTTAACGCTAATTCATCTTTCTAGTCCATTGGATAACAATACAATTGGTAAAACATGTCAAGAGATAGGTTTGCAGCATGGAGAGTTTCAGGCTGCTCTTGAAGAGACTCATTTCTCTATAGTATCAGATTATGGCAGAAGTTATACTATTGAGCTGGTTGATCTGGCCGGAAAGTTCTTTTATCAGCAATTTGGGCGGATGGGCGTAGATAATAGAGAAAGGCTCAAAAAGGTTGCTGATAGGGTTGATAAGTACGCGGCTGAAAGAGAGCGGGTTGAGAGAGAGTATAAGGCTGATCGAGTTGCTGAAGCTTTTAGAAGTGAGTATGCAAAAGCTGCAAAAGTATCCGCTGATAAGGGCGAGATAGAAAATGCTATCGGACTATATGAGCTGGCATTAGAAGATGATCCCCTAAACTCTGCGTTACATGATAGGTTTTCTTGGTTTCTTCTTAATAAGGCAAATAGGTACCAATACGCAAGAGAAGTTTCGAAGAAGGCAGTTGAGCTGGAACCAGATAACTGTGATGCCGTTGTTGGGCTTGCCTTAGTGCATTACAGAATTGGTGATATCGAGGAGGGAGACAGAGCAATTGAGCATGCTGGGCAAGTGGGAAGGCCCTTGTCTTTTTGTCTGCTCAGAAAAGCAATCGCTAGGTACTATAAGTCTAAGGAAGTTTCTGGCTTTGACTTGAGGCTTGAATTGTTAGATAAGTCTCTCGAGTTTTTGGATAAGGCTGGCCGCAGCAACAATAATAGTGGCGGCTATGATGCCAAGAATCTAAAGGATATAAAGCGTTACCAAGGGCTTGTTAAGCGTGCAAAAACCAGTTTGCGTTCACAAATAACTAAAAGTCGAATGGGGAGTTTTTAGTAAGTCACAGTCCTGGATTTTGTGGGGTTTAACTTGTCTTCATGTTTGTGATTATAGTTGAAAGAAAAGGGGCCGTTATAAAATAATCGTTGGCCCCTTAACTCCCGAGTTGGGTGAGCTGTGGAACGCTCTTATTTAGCTTGAAGAGACAGCTCTTGGTCTATTTCTGGCCTTAAAATGCTTGGCTCTTTCTTGGTTGCCTCCTAGGATTCCATCAATTAACGATGATATTTCATCGACTGGAATGCCTAGCTCTGCTGCAATGTGGTCTTTAGTTAGGCGTTCTTTCCATAGTTGCTCAAAGACCTTTTTCCATAGTACTGACTCTTCACGTCTCATGGGCTCTGGCTCATTCTTGCGAAATCCTCGATAGCTAATTTGCTTACAAAGTTCTCGGTAATGCCATTCTGAGAGACTACCGGCATCGTATGCGGTTCTCGTTATGGCTGCCAGAGACACCCCCCAGCGGTGTTTGCTAGCCATTAGTTGTTGCAATGAGTGAGCCATTGGTACATTTGCGATAAAGTCGTCCCTAGGCACAAGAAACGCTGATGCGAATTGATCGGCTTCTCGCTCTACTTCCCGACCACTTGTTCCCCCGTGGATATGAAGAACCAGATGGCCAAGCTCGTGGGCAGCATCGAATCGGCTTCTCTCAGCTGACTTGAAAGTATTCAGGAATACGTATGGAACACCATTCCTCCAGCAGGAAAATGCGTCCACGTTTTTGTTGCTTTCCGCCAACGAAAAAACGCGGATTCCTTTGGCTTCCAATAGCTTGAGCAGGTGGGGTATTGGTTTGGAGCCAATGCCCCAATGCCGTCTCAATGCTATCGCAGCAGACTCAGGATCTTCATTCCTCAGGTCCAGAAGGTCCGGCTCGGGCAAGTTAAAGCGGTCAGTAATCCAGTCATCAAGAAGGTGAGCGATAGCCCCGGCCGATAAAGCCGCGTCTCGCTGCCTTGCAGTAAGTGAGGATAGGCTGCGGAAGCTAACTGCTTCGACTGGGAGTTCTTCACAGTCTTCACGGTAAAAAAAGCTTAGCGGATATGAGAGCGCTTTTGCCAAAGCTCTAACGGTTTCTTCTCCAGGGTCGGCGGTCTGCCCTGACTCAATCCTGGTCAGGGTAAGCTGTGAAATTCCTGAGCTTTCCGCTAGACGTTTTTTTGTCAACTGCCGACGCTTTCTTGCAGTTGATAAGCGCGTTGGATTGAACATTGTTTAGAGCTTTCTCGAAATATTAACGTCAAAGTCATCGAACGTATTCGAATCAGCCTCGTTTGGCTCGAAGCTAGGTTCAAAGCTTTCATTCAAGACAAAGATACGATGGTGGAAGTCTTCAAACTGAGATCCTTCAAACTGTTTAGGGCAGGAGACCTCTGCTCTCACCGACTGGCCATCTGATGAAACACAGACGATCCAGACTGCTGGTATTGTTCCGTGTACGTTTTCCCCTATTTCATCTGATAATTCCGAAAACATATCGGTTTGACTTGCGGCAATGAGATCGCGAGATGCTTTGCCCTTCTTGGAGATCGCCTGTGGGGTTCGTTTGCTGCAGGCTATATCAACATTCTGAAAAAATAGCTGGATGCCAAGATCATTGTTGACTGTAGCTTCAACATTTCCGTCCCGATTGATTCTCCAGCCTTCCCGTTCCAAACCTAAGCGAAGTTCTCGCACTCCGTAGATATATGCAAGTTGGCCTGGGGCACTGACGGGGTCGACTCTCAAGCTTTCGGCTCTGCCTGCAGCTGCCGCCAAAGCGACTTTCCTGATCAGCCCCGCTGATAGGCCAATTGCGGCGAGATCCTGTTCAGCAGTTGCTTCGTCATCAACAATAATAGGGTCTGGCTGGTTTTTCATGCGTCAAGCCTCCGAATGTTTACTTTTTCGACCTCCATTGTAGGAGGAAAAAGTAAACATGGCAATGAGCGGCGATAGTGAAATGGTATCTCTATTTCCCGTTCGGAGCACACCTTCTTTTAGCTCTATGCACCAGCAACTCCAGGAACACACAGCCAAAACACCTCCCCCGAGAAAAAACGATGCTCACCCGGCTCCTCAGCCACGAATAACTCCCCACCAGATTCCCGGATTCCACCCTCGATCATCAGTTTATCGCTCATCCCAAAGTCCTCAATCGCGTGGCCTATTTCATTCCGGTCGGTTTCGCCGGCTGTCGAGGGTGAATCCGAAGGCGGGTTTGCCATGGGACCTATGAAAACGGATGGAACCACTGAATTTTACCCGGCATTGAGTTGAATAGACCTGGCTTTCAGATCGGGTCTTTTCCTGTGCGCTACACTTCCAGACAACAGTTATCTTCTCAACTGTCAGAGTGGGAGAGTCACAATGCCGGACTACGAACTCTATTACTGGGGCCTCCCCTTTCGCGGTAATTTTATTCAACTTTTTCTGGAAGAGGTTCGGGCGGATTACCGCAAGCTGGATGCCAGCGAGGTCTACCCTGATAAAAACCTGAACATCCAGTACCCCGGGATGGCACCACCCTATCTTTACGACTGTAGCGGCCAGGTCTGGTTCGCCCAGATGCCGGCGATTCTCATGCATCTGGCGAAGGCCTACCATTTTCTTCCCGACGAGCCTGAGCAACACACCCTCGCTCTGAAGGTGATTCTGGACTGCAATGATATTCTCATGGAAATCACCAACTACAATGGCACAGTGATGTGGGATCAGGATTCATGGTCCGAATTCCGGACCCGTCGCCTGGCCGACTGGATGATCATTTTCGAAAAGACCGGTCAGGCGCACCTCCTCAAGCCGAACGAGGGCTATCTGCTGGGCTCCAGGCTCACGGTGGCCGATATCGCAACTGCTGCCTTGTTTGGCACCCTCGTTTACAGCTTTCCGGAACTCGCCGCAGATTTGGAGCACAACGCCCCCCGGGTGTCGGGTCTCTGCCAGCGAGTGGAAGACCGTCCGTCGATCAGGTCTTTTCTTGAGGGTCAGCGAAAGGAGCTCGGTAAGGCCTACTGTGGTGGTCAGATTGAGCGGTCCCTGCGGGATGTCATTCAGTAGCGCGGAGCAATTGGACTGGTTAAGGTGCAGCATGAAGTATTTCGCTTACGGCTCGAATATGTCACTCCTCAGATTAAGAGCGAGGGTTCCAAGCGCGGAGCGAATCGGTATGTTCACGCTCGTTGAGCATGCCCTTCGGTTTCATAAGTGGAGCAGGAAAGACAAATCCGCAAAATGCGACGCGCTGTTTACCGGAAATCCGGAGGACTTCGTCATTGGCGCACTGTTTGAGATTCCGCGCGACGAGAAAGACCCGCTAGACAGGGCTGAGGGGTTGGGCTTCGGTTACGATGAAAAGCGGGTCACGGTTACGGATACTCTCGGGAATTCCCTTGACGCTTTTACCTACTGTGCAACGTCAACGGATCCATCTTTGCTGCCTCACTCCTGGTATTTGAATCACGTCATCGTTGGTGCGAAAGAAACAGGCGTTCCCGCGGACTACCTCGGTATCATTTCAGCCACGCGAAGCCAGGAAGATCCTGATCGAGAACGAGATGCGAGAGAGCGGGCCATCTACGATTAAATGCGGCTCGCTAGGGTTTAAGCAATGGGGTCGCCCGTAGTTTCGCTGGTGAGCGGCGGCCAGTCCCGAACGATTCCAAAGTTGTCTCAAGAATAGCGTCAACATCTGCCAGGGCTGCGTCAGTGAAAATAACCTTCCATGGTTTCATTGGCTTCAGGTGTTTCGCTTGTCGTCGATGATCTTTTCTGTGCGTTCGGAAAGGTAAGTTGCGAATTGATCTGCAGTGAAGCTTTTTGTTCGACCTTGCTCAGCATCTTCCAGACCTGAGTCAATGGCCGCTTTTAGTTTGTTCATCTTGGTGATGTAGGCAGATTCGGTTTCTTCCACCATTCTCAGTCCTGCTCGCAAGACTTCGCTGGCATTCTGGTACCGGCCAGAAGCGACCAGGCGATCTACCACCGCCGATTGGTGGTCTGTTAGTACTATGTTCCGCGTTGCCATGGATGCGATCCTGTCTTGGCTTTATTGGCATATTATGCCAATTTAATTTTTGCGGCAAATTTCAAGAATCCAGTCGTTCTGCTCCAAAGAATACGCATAACCAATGACGTACAGCCTGAATCGCTGGTCATGATGTCTAGGCCATCGAGATTCCCATTGTGTAGGTAAGAGCGATACAAAACTCCTGATGTGTAAAGCACCAAAATGGTTTATGTTCTGCGCAGCTGCTTGATTAACGAAAGCAAAACAAGGACGTTCGTACAATGGATTTCAGCTTGGTCCTCCAGCCCCTGTTTTCGGCGCTGTGGTATCTGATCCCCCTCTTTCTTATCGGGGGCATACTCAAGTCGCCCTGGTTCAAGGGCAAAGTAGGTGAGTTCCTGGTAAACCTCTTCGCCCGGCTGTTCCTCGATAAATCCCACTACCATCTGATCAAAAACGTCACACTTCCCACCGAAGATGGCTCTACGCAGATCGACCACGTTCTGGTGTCAGAGTTTGGCGTTTTCGTGGTGGAAACCAAGAACATGAAGGGCTGGATTTTTGGCAGCCCTCACCAATGTCTGTGGACGCAGAAGATTTTCCAGTCCAGTCACAAATTCCAGAACCCGCTGCACCAGAACTACAAACACGTAAAAACGCTACAGGCGCTGCTCGGGCTCGGTGATCACCAGGTGCATTCAGTCGTCGTGTTTGTGGGAGACAGCACGTTCAAAACGCCCATGCCGGAAAACGTGACTAAGGGCTTCGGGTATGTCCGCTATATCAAATCGAAAAAGGCCCGGGTACTGAGCCCGAGAGAAGTGGCAGAAGCCCTGAAAAAGGTGGCCTCCGGTCGCCTCAAGGCGTCGTTTGCAACAGACCGGGCACACAATCGCCATGTGCAGGGGCTAGTTGCTGAGCGCTACGGTGTTTCGCCACGTCCTTCCAACGGTGGTGGGCTTTTCAAGATCCTGGTGATGCTAGTTTTGGTTCTGGGCATCGGGGCAATCGCTATGAATGAGTATTCGAATTTTGTTTCGGGGGCCGCGTCTATCGCCACAAAGAAAGCACCGGAACAGCCGGTAAAAACTGCTCCGGCGCCGGCACCGAGTCAACCTGAAATCAAAACAAAAGCTGAGCCCGCAACCACCACCGCCAAGACGACTCCAGAAGTGCGCATTCAGCGCGTTGATCAGCCGCCTTCGGAGGTGTTTCTGGCAAAGCAGGAATGCAACTCGCTGATCGCTGCCGCTCTCGGCAGTCAGGATCCACGACTTTTGAGAGACCGGGACAAGGCGTGTGCACGGTATGAGGCTTTTAGGGGAGACGCGCATTGAACCAGAAAGGATTACTTACTGCCTGGAATGACGCCAAGGGTTTCGGTTTCATTACGCCGGAGGGCGGCGGTGAACGTGTGTTTGCTCATATCAGCAACTATGCAGGCCGGGGTCGTCCGGTTTCTGATCGGAAGGTGACTTACAGCATCACGAAGGACAGTCAGGGCCGGCTGAGAGCAGGGCGGTTCCAGTATGCTGGCGCGGCAAAGGTTGGTGCCAGTATCGCTCCGGGAGTATGGGTGGCTGCGACTATTGTACTGGTATTTTTCACCATCCTGGCTGGCCTGTTCCATCAAGGATATCTGCCGGTCTCGATTCTGGCTACATACGGCGGGGTGAGTCTGCTGCTGTTTGTGACGTACTCGTTTGATAAGCGGGCGGCACAGCGAGGTGACCAGCGCACGGCTGAGAAAACGCTGCATTTCTTCGAGCTTTGCTGTGGCTGGCCCGGCGCGCTTTTGGCCCAGCAGGTTTTTCGGCATAAGACGCGGAAGGGTAGCTATCAGTTCGTTTTCTGGCTGGCAGTCTTGGCTAATTTGGGGGCTCTGGGGTGGCTGCTTTGGGCTCCGGAGGCGATGAGTTGGCGTCACCAGTTGGGCTTTGATTTATCGACGTCTTTGCCGCCGGTTATTCGGTGGTATTAACTTGCGCAGAGTGGCTTCTCGGGTTCTGGTGAATACGTAATGAAAACCTCCGTCTCGCCCCAATTTAATTGAGAGAGCCTAACATCGAGCGAGGCCCCCAACCGCACATACGTGAAGCATATTTGCAGCCAGGCCGAATACGACCGGCTGACTGGCAAATGCCGTCGCAATAAGGAGTGAGGCTATGTTATCGCCTGCTTTTGTTCAGATCAGAGACGCGCTGGCTCAAGTGCCCTTTGTGGCTTATATCGAGACTCGGGATGACTACAAGCAAGCATTAGAGCTGATGGATCAATTGGTGGGCGACTACGACACCAATAGGCTGTTAATTGAGGTCCTGTCCGCAAGCATTGAACGTTGGGAAGATCAGGCCGCAGAGTTTTCTGACTTTAATGCGGCTGTCGCCGAAACGAATGCGTGAATTGCGCTGCTGAAAACTCTGATAGCTCAACACGGCCTTTGGGGTGCTTACCTGCCGGCAAGCGCCCGAACACACCGCCAAAACACCCCCACCGAGAAAAACCGATGCTCGCCCGGCTCTTCAGCCACGAATAATTCCCCACCGGATTCACGGATGCCTCCCTCGATCATCAGGTTATCGCTCATCCCGAAGTCCTCAATCGCGTGGCCCAGGCCATCCCGGTCGGTTCCGCCGGCCCGTTCCCGGTAGTGCCGGCTATCGAAGGTGAATCCGAAGGCGGGTTTGCCCTGGCCAATCATGTAACCCACTTCGAACACGGTGCCCGGGTCCGCGCTGATGCCGCGGAAGGGTGTCAGGTTGGCGATGATGGCATCGCAGCTGTCCATGAGTTCACGATTGGCCCGGTAGATTCGGTGGCCGCGTTCGGGTTTTGCTTCGTTATCCGGAAACGACAGCTCCGTGTCCAGCGGGTCCACACCTTCAAAGCCGGCTTCCCGGAGCAGGCGTTTTTTCTCGGCGACGATGGCCTGATGTTCCTCTGCCGGGAAGAAGACTTCCGGGCCGGCGAGGTAGATGCGTTTTGGTTTTGCCATTGCCGACTTTACCCACTTCAGCTAGTTTCGTTGGTGTACTAATGAAAACTGACTCGCCCGACTCTGAGGAATGTAAGCACCATGATGACTTGTCCCAACAAGCCCCGAGTTTTCCGGAGGTAACCTTGGTGAGTAAGCCTTTTTTGAAAGGATATAAGATGCCGTTGTGTCGTGCATTCCTGGTTTTAGTCCTTGCTTTGCCCGGCGGGTTGATGGCTAGCAGTAAACTGACGTTCGAGTTCGCCGAAAGAGCATCGCCTTACAGTTACTCGAATGGTGAGAAGGCTGCCGGGCTGTTTCCGGATCTGGTGCAGCTGGTGTTCAGTTTTATCCCCGACTACACCGTGGAAAGTCTGGCGGTGCCTTGGTCGAGGGCGCAGTACAACGTTAGGCTCGGCCATTCCGATGGCTTTCTCACCTATCCGTCGAAGGAGCGACAGAACTACGCCGTCTTTTCAGCGAAACCGCTCTTCTTAAAGGACTTCGGTTATCTGGTTTACTCGGCTGACAACCCCAGCAGAGATGTCATCGAATCGGCGACCAGCTTTGCCGACTTGTCCGATCTGACGGTCATTGTTGAGAACGGTTCCAAGTGGGAAGAGGACAATATCCCCGGCTATCTGGAGCGTGTGCCGGGCCAGCACCTGAATATGATGATGCATCTTCTTATGCTGCGGGAGGCCGGGGATTTTATAGTGCAGCCCGCCGCAGACGCCCGATTCGCCGCTCGACAGCTTGGTTACTCCGAGCAGCTGGAAGTGCGCAAGGTGGATTTCATTCCCAATTCCCTGATCCCGTTTCACGTTGGCATTTCGCGTCAGCTTCCGTCCGCGACTAAGGTGATAAATCAGGTTGATGCGGTCATGCAGAATCCCGAATTCCAGTCGCAACGGAAGAGTCTGACCGAAAGTTATTGATAGCAACATTATTCAGGCACTTTGGACAGCCGTTTTTCTTCGTAGGGTCGCGGCTCGATCAATCAGGTAACAAGGAGTTCTGACTTTTTATGAGCTTGGCTATCGCACTGCATGTTCTTTCCGCCGTGATCTGGGTCGGTGGTATGTTTTTCGCCTACATGGCGATGCGACCAGCGGTGGTTGAGGTGATTGAAGCCTCGCAGAGGGGGGCGCTCTGGTGTGCCACTCTGGGCCGGTTTTTCCGCTGGGTATGGGCGGCGGTGGTTTTGCTGCTGGTGACCGGTTACTGGATGGTGTTCAGTGTGTTCGGCGGCATGGCCGGTGCCGGCTTACACATTCATCTCATGCAGGGGCTGGGTATTGTGATGATGCTGCTCTATTTCCACGTCTACTTCGCCCCCTTCCGGCGGCTGAAGCACGCCGTTGTCAACCAGGACCCGCAGGAAGGCGGGCGCCAGGTGGGGCAAATCCGCAAGCTGGTTGGCACCAATCTGATTCTTGGGCTGATTGTGGTGGCGATTGCTGCTGGTGGGCGGTATTTGTAAGTCCGGCATCCGGGTGGCCCCCACAGGAGCACGGTAATGGCATCGCAGATTGAAAAGGGTCAGGGCCCCTGGGTCCGGTTTCTTGCGCATCTGTTCGTGATTCTCGTGGCCTGGACCATTTTCATCAAATACCTGTTCCCGGTCGCTTTTGCGCTGGCCAGTAACGAGCCATGGGCAACCTATATCTACTGGGACCTGTGGCCGGCGGCGCACCTCTGGCTGGCCTGGGCGTTGTTGGCGAAACCTCGGTACACGCGCCTGCTGGCCATTGGCATGTCGGTGGTTGAGATCCTGGTTATCACCACGCTGTTCTTTTGGTTCCTGGCGGAGCCAGAGTGGTCTATCTGGCGCACAAACTGGTTTGTTAACAAGGTGTTTGTGCTGGCGGCGTTTGTTCTGGTGTTGGGCACGGCGCTGTTGCGGCCTGGAAGCCTGAGGGGTGAAAGATGATGTGTAACACGAAAAAATGATTTATGGTTCACATAGCTGCTTGATTGACGGAAGCAATACAAGGACGTTTGCAGAATGGATTTCACCCCGGTTGTTCAGCCGATTTATACAGCGCTTTGGTATCTGATCCCCCTCCTCGTCATAGGAGGAATCCTCAAGTCGCCCTGGTTTAAGGGCAAGTTTGGCGAGTTCCTGGTGAATCTCTCAGAGCGGTTGTCCCTGGATAAATCCCGCTACCATCTCATCAAGAACGTCACCCTCCCCACGCAAGATGGCACCACGCAGGTCGATCACGTTCTGGTTTCAGAGTTTGGCGCTTTCTGCATACCTCAATACCGTACACACGACGGTATCCGATCATTTCAATGAAACCAGAAACCGGGAGGTTACTCCCGTCGTTGTTGAATACGAGGGTGGCACGGGAGCGAGATAAGGCCTGTGCACATTATCGTAAGTTGAAGGCCCAATAGGGAA
>ERZ1673960.76-NODE-76-length-24778-cov-804.316264_pt1 | contig 24778 bp, 31 predicted proteins | sample MGYA00580190_ERZ1673960 | MGnify/ENA primary metagenome ERZ1673960 (study PRJEB41334, sample SAMN05608106) | rock metagenome | biome: terrestrial subsurface; feature: shale formation; material: shale | place: USA: Pennsylvania ...
CGCCTGTTGAGCTGGTGCGACCGGAACAATGTGGATTACCTGGTCGGTATCAGTATGCATATTCCGGCGAACGTGAACGCGCATTCCGGTTGAACGTGAACACCTTTCCTCTTAACGCATCACCCACCGGAGTTTGTACTCCGGGTGTTCACGTTCCGTCAATTTCTTGAAGTCGTTTTCTCATCGATTCTCCTTTCAGTGCCCAGCGATGGGCGTTGTGCATGAGCCGATCCAGTATGGCGTCAGCGAGAGTGTTATCGCCGATGGCGGCGTACCACTGATCGGTGGGCAGTTGGCTGATGATCATGGTTGAGTGCGTGCCGTGACGGTCATCCATGATCTCCATCAGGTCGTTCCGGTGTGCCGGTTTCAGAGCTTCCAGCCCCCAGTCATCCAGGATCAGCAGTTTCACTTTGGCCAGTTGGTTCAGCGTCTTCTGGTAGGTGCCGTCTGCTTTGGCCTGGGTCAGTTCCAGCAGTAACCGGGAGATCCGGTAATACCGGGTGCTGAGGCCATTCAGGCAGGCCTGGTGCCCCAGCGCACAGCCGAGGTAGGTTTTACCGCTGCCGCAGGGGCCGGTGATTAGCAGATTCTGGCCACGCTCTAGCCAGTCGGCCTGAGCCAGCTGGGCCACCTGAGCTTTCTTCAGGTTGCGGGGGTGCTGGTAGTCGATGTCCTGAACCGAGGCCCGGAGTTTGAAGCGGGCCTGGCGTACCAGACGATCCTGTTTCCGGTGTTCCCGGGTTTGGAACTCCCGGTCCAGCAGCAGTTCCAGGCGCTCGGTGAACGGCAACTCGTCATAGGTGCCAGGTTGGTTCTGCTGGTGCTCCAGGGCGGCCGCCATGCCGCCCAGTTTCAGGTCTTTCAGTCGTGTCAGTGTCTGTGTCGTGCTCATGGGTGATGTCCTAGTGGAAGCTCTTCGGGCCACGGATATTCTCGTGGTGCTGAGGGAGCTCGGCGTTCAAGGGCAACTGTTCCGGCAGTTTGTCTCGGTTGCTCCGGAGAATGGCCTTGATGTGCTTCAGGCGGTTCAGGCCTTCCTGATTGGCGATGCGGCAGCCGGCGTTCAGACGTTGGCTGGGGTACTCCCGGGTCAGGTTGAGTAACCCGAGACAGACCCGGTAGGCCTGCTCCGGATGCTCCCGCTCATTCAGTCGGTCACTGACCCAGGCCAGCGTGTCTGGCCCGATGTCCCGGGCCCAGTTCTTGAGACGGCCGGGGGTCCATTGCTGCTGTTTTCGATGCCGGGTGGGCATGTGACCGGCCTCGGTGGTGGTGCCAGGTCGGTGACGCCGGGGGTGACTCGCCACCTGGCGCTGTCGGAAGTGGACCTGTATCAGATGATCACTGGCCTGGACTTCCACCTGCTCGCCCACGTACTGGTGCGGCACCGAGTAATGGTGCTGATTGAACTCGATGTGGTAATCGATATTGACGCGGCAACGCCGGATCTCGACGTACTCATAGGGTTGTTTCGGCAAGGGGCGCAGGGCTGGCTGATCCAGTGTCTCGAAGGCTGCCTGCCGGTTACCCGGCAGGCGCCGGAACGGGCGGCTGTTCAGCTCTTCAAGCAGTGACCGAATGCACTGGTTGGCTTCGGCGAGAGTGAAGAAGGTGTGGTGACGCAACCGGGCCAGGATCCAACGCTCCACGATTTGCACGCCGACCTCCGCCTTCGATTTGTCCTTGGGCTTGTAGGGCCTGGCCGGGAGGATGGCCACCTGATAGTGCTCGGCCAGTTGCTGGTAGCTGGGGTTCAGCTCTGGATCGTACCGACAGGCCTTGCTGACACCGCTGCGCAGGTTGTCTGGCACAACCATCTCCGGAAGGCCGCCGAAGAACTCGAAGGTACGCATGTGACTGGATAGCCAGTCTCGTAATCCCTGGCTCCAGGTGGCTTCGGCGTAGGTGTAGTTGGAGGCACCGAGCACCGCCACGAATACCTGAGCGGTACGCACTTCACCGGTCTGCGGGTTGATGATCGGCACGGTCGGGCCGCAGTAATCCACGAAGCACTTCTCACCGGCCTTATGGGTCTGGCGCATGGAGCGCTTCTGCTGCTTCAGCCAGTGCCGGTAACGGTCACAGTACTGGGAGTAGCTGTAACAGCGATTGGGATACTGAGCTGTATATTCCTCCCACAACAGCTGCTTGGTCATCCCTTTACGCTTGAGTTCCTGATGAACGGTGGCCCAGTCAGGCACCTGGTAGCGAGTCGATGTGGTGGGATCGGCACCGGGATAGAACAGGGCCGCCAGGCGGCCATCGTCCAGATCCTCGGGCAACGGCCAGTTGAGGTTCAGGGCATCGGCCTGGGCTAACAGCTTCTGGATGGCCCCGACACTGGTCTTGGTACTGGCGCTGATCTGCCGGATCGAGAGCCCGGCTTCCAGTCTCAGGCGAAGCACCTCTCTGATTTTACGCATTGGAATTCTCTTTGCTGGCACAACTCCGCTCCCCAGAAAAAGGAATCAGAGTAGCAAACGGTTGAATAAACAATGCGTTAAGAAGGATTCCGGTTGAACGTGAACACCGTTTCCGGGAATGTGAACGCTGATTCCGGCATCGTGAACACCGATTCCGGAAAATCCGCAAAAGTGTTCACCTTCAATCGGAATGGCTGTTCACGTTGAACCAGAATCGGTGTTCACGTTCGTCCGGAATGGGTGTTCATGATGGGCCGGAATATGCACAAGCGCCTGAATCGCTTTAGTCTGCGCGGGAAGAGAAAAGTACAGAGCCAGTGGCAGCTGTATTGCCTGGTGCACAACATCGAGAAACTGGCTAATTATGGGCAGTTGGCGGCATGAATGAGGGAAAAAGGCCGCTAATTAGCCCCATTTAGGGACGAGATCTGCTCTTGGTCATTGCTGATGCAATGGTTTAGCTGATCGAATGGGCGAAACACGATGGCCAGACTGAATGCCGGCCAAGACGAATAAACGAACAAGAGGGCGGTAGAGCCGGCTCAGAAATGAGTTTTTCTACGGCCTCGTTATGCCCTACAGCAAATGCCCGCCTGGCAGCATTCGTTTGTGCAGAATGCGGATAATTTCGACAACATCTTCCTCGGCTGGACGATAAAAAATGATGTGGCTTCCTTGCGGATATTGTCGGTAGCCAGGGCTTATCTCATCGCAGGCATGCCCCAGGTTCGGATTCTCACCCAGAAGGTGGAAGCACTGATCGAACCGAAGAATGTAGTGGTTTCGTTGATCTCGGCCCCATTTACGTTCCGTGTAAATCGCAATAGATTTGAGGTCAGCTTTTGCCTTCCTGGAAAGCTTAAAATTCGGCATCAGTGTCCTTCGTTGTCCAGTTCACTAATAAAGGAGTCATAGGAGTAGTCCTCAAAACCACTATCCTCACCTTCCTTGAGCAGTTTGCGGAGCGTGATCAAGCGGGTTTCGGATTCTTCAAGCAGGCGCAAGCCTGCACGAACGACTTCGCTGGTTGAACTGTATCGGCCATTTTTGAGTTGTTCCGCAATGAACGCATCAAAATGTTGGCCTAGAGTGATGCTGGTATTCTTCTGCATGGTGCCGCCTCACTAGTACCAATAATTGGTATATTTTGGTTCAGGTGGCATAACAATGCAATCCACGCGACAAGCGCGTGATGGCTGGCGTTATGGGGAAATCCGCCTCCACCAGTAGCCTGGTTTTCTTGAGTGGTGGGCAAAAGCAACGACTATGAAAGTTTGGTTTCTTTGGATGGTTATGAGCGAGAAAGGAAATCTATGAAGAATGAGCTGTTTTGCTCCGGATTCTGCGGCGAATTTCACGGTCCCACGCTTCTGCGACACCTTCATCTGTAGGGCCATCCAGGCTTGCCATCAGGTCTTTAGCTAAAGCGGCACGCTCCTGTTCGGAGAGCGTCATGGCAGCATTTCTGAGGGCTTCGAGTTCAAGCGCAGTCATGTGACACCTCGGGGAGAGAGACATAGGTAAATGATGCAGGATGTTTCTCACCATAACAAGTGACTGGGGGGGCAGATCCAAGGCGCCTTTGGCCCCACTCCATGGGTGCGCGTGCTGCAGATACATGAAAGGCGTTCGTCTTGACGTACGTACTCATAGGCGTACACTTGATTAATAGTTAAACACGCAAGAGGTGCGTCATGACCGGAATCACAGCAACAGAGGCGCGCAGCAACCTTTATCGGTTGATTGACGAGACCGCCGAATCCCACCAACCGATCGTCATCATGGGCAAGCGGAACAAGGCTGTCCTGGTGTCTGAGGAAGATTGGTCGGCAATTCAGGAAACACTGTACCTGCTCTCCGTGCCCGGTATGCGGGAGTCTATTCGTGAGGGGATGGATACCCCCGCAGAGGAATGTGATAAGGAGCTGGACTGGTGACATGGACGTTGGTTTACACCAAGCAAGCCCAGAAAGATGCAAAGAAGTTAGCCTTCAGCGGCCTTAAACCAAAAGCTCAGGAACTTTTAGCGCTGATAGCGGAAGATCCATACCGCAAACCACCGCCGTTTGAGAAGCTAATTGGTGATCTTACGGGGGCCTATTCACGTCGCATTAATATTCAGCATCGTCTGGTCTACCAAGTGCTCGAGGACGAGCGAGTGGTGAAAGTTCTCAGGCTCTGGAGCCATTACGAATAATGCCCCATCATTTGTGAATGTCCTAGACTTAGTCCCTAATGACCATAGCCAACAGATCACGCAGTTAGGGGACCGGGCGTCATGGCCTTGAAGCATGGACTGAGCGGCAGGTTTTCGATTTCACAGCTACACTCCCTCGAAACGGTTGATAGTCTCCGGAGAGTGAAATGACCTACCCCATCAAAGGCGCCTGCCAGTGCGGCGGCGTTACTTACCAGTTGTTATCCGAACCCAAGATGTTCGTGGCCTGCCATTGCAGGGAGTGCCAGAAGCTTTCCACCAGTGCCTTCAGCATCACCGCCGTGGTGGATGCCTCTCAGGTGGAGTTCCAGGGTGAGATGGCCGAATGGCGCCGGGCGGCCGACAGCGGCAATGTCAGCGCCGCGAAATTTTGCCCCACCTGTGGCAACCGGATTTACCACTTTAACCCGGATGAGCCGGAGAAGATCAAACTCAAGCCCACCAACCTCGAAGACACCAGCATCATCAAGCCCACGGCCCATATCTGGGTAAGTCAGAAGCAGGACTGGTACACCATTCCCGAAGGGGTGGCGGTCTATGAGGGTCAGCTGTAAGGTGTAATCTCTATGAATGTTATCTGAGAGGTGAGGCAATGATGGTAAACGACCAGGTCATGGGCAGTCTTATAGAGCAAAACCCCGATGCGATGATCTTCGCCGATACCGACGGCAAGATTTTGGTATGGAATGAGGCGGCGCAGCGTGTGTTTGGGTTTACCAAAGACGAGGCCATTGGTGAGAGCCTGGATATCATCATTCCGGAAAAATTGCGTGGGCCTCATTGGCGCGGGTACGACGAGGCCATCAAGAACCGCGGCACTAAGTATCTGGGCAAGTCCATGCCCACCAAGGCCATTCACTCGGAAGGCTCGACGATTTACGTGGAGCTGGGCTTTTCGATTGTGCTGGATGACAAGAATGAGGTGATGGGCGTGCTATCAAGCGCGAGGGACATCACCAAGAGATTCAAGGAAGAGCGGGCGAAGCGGGAAAAATCAAAATGACAGACCCAGCGCTCGAGCCGGCCTTGCGGCAGTTTGATGCGGCGTTGATGGACTTTGCCCGTGCCCGCAGTGTTGATCCCAAGGCCCCCAGCCTTGCAGTGCTTGAGCGCGCTCGATATCTGATGACGCTGCCCGGCGGCTTTGAGGCGCTGTACGGGCAGGTTCGCTCGCTGGAATCCGCCGGTATTTTCGGCACCAGTGACTGGGCCCAGCCGGCCATTCTGCAGCCAGCACTGGCCAGGTATTCACTGCGTGAGGCCGGGGCGGTGACCACCGTTGTTGAGGCCATCAGTGAGCTGCGGATGCTTGCCGTTGCCCGGGGCGATTACTTCCATCCTGGCATTTCCGCTGAACAGGCCCACCATTTTCTGACTCAGGTGATGGCGTTGAATCTGGATCTGCTCTCCGGTCCGCTCACGGAAGCGGACCGGCAACGTCCGAAGGAGCTGGGCAGTATTGTCCAGGGACTCTACAAGTATCTGATTTCTCAACTGGGTTATGAAGATCTGCTGGACAGTCTGGTGGGGGAAGTCTGGCGGCTGCTGGAACAGGGGCCGGTGCAGGTCGACAGCATCTGCGAGATGATTGATCAGATTGCCAAGTGCCTCTATGACCCGAAGATAAAAGCCGCCGGTAATGCCGAGGCCAGCCGCCTGGTTAATGCCCTGTTTGCACCCACGCGGGCCAGTGCCGAAGATCCGGGCTTGGAGGTGTATGAGCAGCGGTTAAGCGAGATGGACGACCTGACGCTGTATTCGGAAGCCACCGACATGGCCCAGAGCATGCACGACTCCGGGCTGGCTTCGCCCTACCATGCCGTTATGCTTCGGTTTCTGCGTGCAGGCAGTCACGATGACCTGATCCCGATTGCCCTGGGCCTGACTATGACCGGGTTGGATGATTACTACTGCTACACCGAGTTGGCCCATGCCCTGATTGACGAAGCCATCTACCCGGAAACCTGCCAGGCCGTGTATGGCCTTACCATGATGATGGAGCGGGGATCGGTGTTTACACCCGCTGTGGCCCAATCCCTCTGGCGGCAAATCAAACTTCCTCTTTCCGCGCAGACGGCCCGGCACGTTCAGGAGGCCTTTGGCGATGCCCAGCCACCCCGGGTATTCCTACTAGCCGGTGTCCTTAACTTGCTAGGGCAGCCGCTGGGTGTGGGGCAGGGCAACAATCCCAGCTGCCAGTCGGCCTTGGGGCTGTCCATGTGGGCGTCGGATGAGCCGGATTACCTGCTGCAAGTGCTGGCTTGGGCGGCTCGCGATGATGAGGTGTTGAGTCGTTTCGAAGGAGAGCAGGTGTCTTCCAGAGACTTGAAGCCGGGATTGGTGAAAGGTACGCCGGTCGATGTGGACCCGGTCTCGCTGATTCTCATCCCCCATATGGATCGCCTGTACGGGGAAATGTGGCGGCGCTGTAAAAACCGGGATGACGATGCCCACCGCTGGATCAATCCGGAATTCTATGGCTGGTGGGTCGGCCACGGCTTCCGGGTGGTGGCGAATGCTCAGACGGGCAAGGTGGAGGACTACGAAGGTTTTATCCGGCATTTTTACGCCAGTTACCATCCGTTCTACAACGACCAGATGCCGTTGATTCACGCCCAGCCCGCAGGCATTGCCATCACCGACAGCGCGGCGCGCTTTGTCGGGCGCCATGCCATCAGTATTCTCCGGGTTGGGCTCAGCCCCACTAACGAGATGCGGGTTTACTTCTTCAATCCCAATAATGACAGCGGCCAGGACTGGGGACAGGGCATTACCTGTTCCACGCAGGGGCATGGTGAGTTTCGTGGCGAGGCTTCGCTGCCGATTGCCGAGTTTGCCTCCCGCCTCTACGCCTTCCACTACGACGCGCTGGAGCTGGGCGACCCCTCAGCCGTGCCGGCGGAGGAAGTCACCCGTATTATGGAACTGGGCCGTGCCAGCTGGGCGGCGGAACCCGCTAGCCGCTGATGCCTGCTTTTTTCGCCCGCGCGGCGTGCAGCTTTTCGTAGCTTTCGATCATCTTCAGATGTCGTTCCAGGCCGTCCAGCTGCATGTTGGTTTCTTCCAGGCCGTGGAAGCGCACGGTACCTTCGATGGAACCCACCACCGCGTCCATCACCTCGTTGCCGTACATGCGGCGGAAGTTGTGCAGGTAGTCGTCCAGTTCCAGGTCGTCTTCCAGGGTGGCTTCCAGCGCGGCGTGCATGGCCTGGTAGAACAGGTTGCGGTTCACGGTGTTGTCGTTGAACTGCAGGAACATTTCCACCAGCTCCCGGGCTTCTTCCAGTTCGCCCAGCGCCAGGTAGATCAGTAGTTTCAGCTCAAGGATCGTGAGCTGGCCCCACACGGTGTTTTCATCAAACTCGATGCCGATCAGGGTGATGATGGTCATGTAGACATCCAGCTCGGCCTCTTCCAGCCGCTCCACCAGCGCCACCAGTTCGTCCTCGCTCAAGCGGTGCAGGTTGAGGATGTCTTCACGGAACGCCAGCGCGGTGTTGGTGTTGTCCCACACCAGGTCTTCCACCGGGTACACCTCGGAGTAGTCCGGCACCAGGATGCGGCACACGGGGGCGCCCAGGTCTTCGAACACGGCCACGTAGCTTTCCTTGCCCAGGTCTTCGAGGATGCCGAACAGGGTGGCGGCTTCTTCTTCGGTACTGTCGGAATGGGAGCCTGAGAAGTCCCACTCCACGAAGTCCACGTCCGCCTTGGCGCTGAAGAAACGCCAGGAGACCTTGCCGCTGGAGTCAATGAAGTGCTCCACGTAGTTGTTGGGCTCGGTGATGGCCATGGAATTGAACGTGGGCGCGGGCAAATCGTTCAGGCCTTCGAAGCTGCGGCCCTGCAGAAGCTCGGTCAGGCTGCGTTCCAGCGCCACGTGGAAGCTGGGATGGGCACCGAAGGAGGCAAAGACGCCGCCGGTTTTCGGGTTCATCAGGGTCACGCACATCACCGGGAACTGGCCGCCGAGGGAGGCGTCTTTCACCAGTACCGGGAAGCCCTGGTCTTCCAGGGCCTGGATGCCTTCGACGATGTCCGGGTATTTGGCCAGCACCTCGTCCGGCACGTCCGGCAGGGCCAGTTCTTCCTCGATGATCTGTTTTTTCACCGCCCGCTCGAAAATCTCGGACAGGCACTGCACCTTGGCTTCGGCCAGGGTGTTGCCCGCGCTCATGCCGTTGCTCAGGAACAGGTTTTCAATCAGGTTGGACGGGAAGTAGACGGTCTTGCCGTCGCTCTGGCGCTGGTACGGAATGCAGCAAATGCCACGCTCCGGGGTGCCGGAGTTGGTGTCGAACAGGTGCGTGCCCAGCAGTTCGCCTTCGGGGTTGTAGATGCCCAGGGTGTAGTCGTCCAGGATGCCGTCCGGGATTTCGCCATTCGGCCCCGGCTGGAACCATTCTTCGTTCGGGTAGTGGACGAACTTGCTGTTGCCGATTTCCTGGCCGAAGTACTGGTCGTTGTAGAAGAAGTTGCAGCTCAGCCGCTCAATAAATTCGCCCAGCGCGGAACACAGGGCCGCTTCCTTGGTGGCGCCCTTGCCGTTGGTGAAGCACATGGGGGAGGCGGCGTCGCGGATGTGCAGGGACCAAACGTGGGGCACGATGTTACGCCAGGAGGCGATTTCGATTTTCATGCCCAGGTCGGCCAGGATGCCGGTCATGTTGGCAATGGTCTGCTCAAGGGGCAGGTCCTTGCCTTCGATGTAAGTGCTCGCTTCGCCGGTCGGTGCCGCCGTGAGCAGTGCTTGGGCGTCTTCGTCCAGATTCTCTACCACTTCAATCTGGAAATCCGGGCCGGTTTGTACCACCTTCTTCACGGTGCAGCGGTCGATGGAGCGCAGGATGCCCAGGCGGTCTTTCTCGGAGATGCTTTCCGGCAGTTCCACCTGAATCTTGAAAATCTGCTTGTACCGGTTTTCCGGGTCCACAATGTTGTTCTGGGACAGACGGATGTTGTCGGTGGGAATGTCCCGCGCGTTGCAGTACACCTTCACGAAGTAGGCGGCGCACATGGCGGAGGAGGCCAGGAAATAGTCAAACGGTCCCGGGGCTGAGCCGTCACCCTTGTAGCGGATGGGCTGGTCTGAAATGACGTTAAAATCGTCGAATTTCGCCTCAAGACGCAGGTTGTCGAGATAATTGACTTTAATTTCCATGAACAGATTACCGGATTAACAGAATGAGGAGTGAAATGGTCCGGCGAGGTTAGCCGTCATGGCCAGTGAAGTCTATGGGGTTTAACCGGTAGAAATCCCTGAGCACGTTGTACACCTCGGGTTGTTCGTGCCACAGGTGTTTGGGCTGCTGGAAGAAGGTCTCGGTGAGCACCGCGAAGAACTCCGCCGGCTCGGTGGCGCCGTACGGGTCCAGCCAGGGTTTGTGGTGGTGTTCCAGGGTGGTTTGCAGGTGTTCCCAGGCCTTGCTCATGGTCTGCTGCCAATGCCGGGCCTGCTCGGCGCTTAATGGGGGCGCACCATCGGCGCTGCCGTCCAGGTAATCCAGCTGGTGGGCGAACTCGTGCAGGATGACGTTATGGGGGCTGTGGGGCTGGGAGATCGCCTGTTTGCACTGGTTCCAGGCCAGCACCACCTGGCCGTGGGAGGATGCCTCTCCGGCACGGACTTCGTGACGGGTGCTGACCACCAGCCCATCGCTTTCTGTGGCCTGGGTGCTGTAGATGTCTGGATAGACCAGGATGCTGCGCACCTCGTCGAAATCAGAGAAAGCGCGCTCCAGGATTAGCAGGCAGGCATGGCCGGCGATGGTGAGTCGCACCCGGTCGTCAACCTCAAAACCGTTGCAGCCATAGAACTCCTTTTCCGACAGGAACAGCTGCACCCGGCGCTCCAGGCGCTTTTGTTGGTCATCGCTCAAATGGTTGTAAATCGGTACCTGCTGGCGCAACAGGGCTCGCCAGGGGCTGGGGAAGGGCTGTTCCAACTCCCGGCGGCGTTTCCAGCGCTGGTAGAAGAACAGGTAGAACACCGTCAGGGTAATGACCCCGACGGCGACAAAGGCGAAGAGAAGCGGGTTTGAGGCAAGCACTTATCGGACGATGAAAACCGAGATGTCGGTGTGTTTGACGATTTCGGCACCGTTGGAGCGAAGCAGGTGCAGTTTGTCGCCCAGGCCTGGTTCGTGAGAGGCCATGACCACCAGATCGGCGCTGATGTCCTTGATGGCTTCAATCAGCTTGTCGTCCAGTTCCACGGCGGTATCCACCGATTCCAGCACCTTGTAGTCGGTCTTGATGCCATGGGCCTTGCCTTGTTCTTCGGCAAACTTCTCCATTTTGTCCGCAAGTTCTTTGGGGTTGTGAGCGGCCGTGCCCGGGGTGCTGTTGGTCACCGTGACGTAATGGAGCCTGGCGTCATAGTGCTTGGCCATGTCGATGGCGGTGTTCAGGGCTTTGGCCAGTTTGTCCAGATGTGACAGGTCTACCGGTACCAGAATCTCGTGATACATGGTGTTGCTCCTCTTTATGTCCAGATTAACTAACCTCTACTTACAGAGTGACACTGATCACGCCAGACTGCCAACCCCTTGTTTTGTCGTTGCCGGGCTCAGTACGCCTCCAGCCGGTGCAGTGAAAAGTCCTTTTCCAGGCGGTAGGTGTCAAAGTCTCTGGCCAAAAAGAGCTGGCCCTTGTAGTACTGGAGCGCTTCAGCGGCCAGTTGGTTGATGTGCGGCGAACCACCGGGGCCGGACTGGTAGCGGGAGCTGAAATGGGTGAGCACCAGGTTGGGCAGCTGTACCTTCCGGGCAAAGCGCGCCACTTGCTCGGCGCTGCTGTGTTGGGGCCAGGGGCCAACGCGCTCAGACACCTCCTGGGTGTAGGTGGCCTCGTGGATGAGTACATGGGCATTCTGGCAGGCGTCGGTCAGGCGTTCCGGGGTGTCGTTGTCGCCCGCGACAATGATGCGGCGGGGGTGCCGTGCAATCTGTGTGTAGTCGTCGGCTTTCAGCAGTCGGCCATCGGGTAGCAGCACGTCTTTGCCTTTTTGCAGCTCGCCCCATTCCGGGCCGGGTTCAATGCCATCGGCCTGCAGTTTTTCCTGTTGCAGCTGGCGTTCGATGTTTCTTTCGGTGAACACAAAGGCGTGGCAGGGCACGCGGTGGGATAACGGCACGGTGGAAACCGAGAAATACCGGTCTTCCCAGTGAAATTCGGGTGCCTCGGAGTTGATGAAGTTCAGGTCAAAACTCAGGCTGGAATCGCTGTTCTCAACGGCGGCCCGAATGAAGGTTTGCACCTGGGGCGGCGCAATGACATCCAGCGGCTCTTCGCGACCCAGCATGGAAGCACTGGTCAGCAGGCCGGGCAGGCCGAAGGTGTGATCACCGTGTATATGGGTAATGAAAATGGCCTTCAGTTGCATCACCGAATACCGGCTGCGCAGCAGCTGATGCTGGGTGCCTTCGCCGCAGTCCACCAGGTACCAGGGTTTGGGGCCAGTCGGGCCGAGCGCCAGCGCACTCACATTGCGCGAGCGTGTGGGGGTGCCGGCGGATGAGCCCAGAAACGTAAATTCCATCGTGCCTCGTTTCGCGGTAGTGTCCTATGTTTCTCACAAGCTTAGAATGCTTATTGTCTTCCTGACAGAATAAGTGTGATCGCGATAATAAAAAAGGAGCCGAGCCGTGTCCGAGTTTGCCAACTACGAATGCTTTCGGGTCGAGGTCGACCAGAAGATTGCCCATGTGCAGTTGTGCCGCCCGGAGGCCATGAACTCCATGACCAAGGCCTTCTGGCTGGATTTGCCCGACTGCCTGCGCCGTATTGAGTCGGAATCCGACGCCCGGGTGATTGTCATTTCCTCCACGGGCAAACATTTCTCCGCAGGGATGGATCTGGGCGTGTTCAGTGACCCCAAGGCCGTGCCCATGTCCGGCGACCCCGGGCGCATGGCCGAAAACCTGCGGCGGGTGGTGCTGCAGATTCAGGACACGGTCACCTCGCTGGAAAAAGTACGCCTGCCGGTGCTGGCGGCGGTGCAGGGCGGTTGCATTGGTGGCGCGCTCGACATGATATGCGCGGCTGACAGCCGGTACTGCATCCGGGAAGCCTACTTCACCATCAAGGAAACCGAACTGGGCATGACCGCCGATGTGGGCACGCTTCAGCGTTTACCCAAGCTGATGCCTGAAGGTGTGGTGCGTGAGTTGGCTTATACCGGGCGTAAGTTCGGCGCTGAGGAAGCTCACCGCCTGGGCTTTGTGAACGCGGTATACGACGATCAGGAAGCCATGCTGGCGGGTGTGATGGAGATTGCGGCCAGCATTGCGGCCAATTCGCCACTGGCGGTGACCGGCTGCAAGGAAATGCTGAATTTCAGCCGGGATCACAGTGTCGAAGACAGCCTCAAATACATGGCTACCTGGCAGGCGGGCATGTTCCGGCCCACGGACATGATGAAAACCTTCCAGGCCAAGGGCCAGAAACAGGCCCCGGAGTACGACGACCTGTTTCCGGTAAACGACCTGTTCGGCGGTTGATGCATGGCGACGCGTCGTAGAGCTGCGATTTCAAGCGCCCAGGCTTTGGGGTTCCAGACGGTGATCGGCCTGGTTGGGCTGGTGGTTATCTGGTTGTTTGATATTCCTCTGCAGTGGGCAGGGTTGGGTGGTATCGAGCTGGTGCTGTTCGGGGCGCTTGGCGCGCTGGCGACCTATGGTGGATTGCTGTTGCTGTCTCGGGTTCCGGGGTTGTTCCCGGACGACCTGGACCAGCAGATGCGGGGGCTCTACAACTTTGCCCGGAGCTATTCCTGGCCGGTGCTGGTGGGGTTATCAATACTGGCGGGCGTGGGCGAAGAACTGCTGTTCCGGGGCGCGGCCCAGGGCTGGCTGTTGCAGCACACCGGGCCCTGGACGGCGGTGATCGCCGCTTCCGTACTGTTTGGCCTGGTGCACTACATCTCCTTCACTTACTTTGTCATGGCGACCGGCCTGGGGCTGATTCTGGGTACGGCCTATCAGCTCTCAGGCAGCCTGGGAATGGTGATGTTCTGGCACGCCGCTTACGACATGGTGGCGATTTTCTGTCTGCTGCGTTTTCCGCACTGGTTTGGCGTGACACCCCGCCCCTGACGACCTTTCTTCGGAGGCCACCTCAGCTTTTGGGGTGACCTTTACGCCATTCAAAGTTCTCCAGTTCCACGTTGATGGCGTTGGTGGAGATCTGGATTTCCCACAGCGAATACACCAGCGACAGGGACAGCAGCACCAGGCTGATGCCGAAGGCGATAACACCCGGGGGTTGCAGCTCCAGGAACAACAGAAACATCGACACCGTGCACAGCAGGAAGCTCAACACGCCGAAGGCCTGCATGCGTTTGGTCAGCACAATACGCTTGCGCAGGGCGGCTAGCTGGCGTTCGATCAGCGCGTGGTCCTCTTCGGTGTCCATTTCCTTGAGCTTTCGGATCAGCTGCGCCAGCACCAGGAACCGGTTGGTGTAGGCCAGCAGCAACAGTGAGATCGCGGGAAAGAGCAGCGCGGGTGTGGTGAGATCCAAGGGTAAATGCTCCTTTTTACGATTGCAGTTTTGAAGTGTGTTGCAGTGCGCGTGTCATGCGTTCCATGGTGCCCCCGCCATAACGCCAGAAGTGCCAGTATAACGGCACTTCCAGGTATTGGTCCGGGGCAATGGATACGAGCGTGCCGGCGTCCAGTTCGGCACGGGCCTGTATTTCGGGAATCATACCGTAACCCAGGCCGGCCAGTGCCATTTTCACAAACCCTTCCGAGGAAGGACATAAGTGATGTGGGAAAGCGTTGCGGAAACCGCATTGGGCCAGGAACCGGTGTTGCAACTGGTCATTGGGGCCGAACACGATGGCCGGGGCGTGGCGCAGGGCGGTTTCGGTGAGCCCCTCGGGGAAGTAACGGGCCACGTAGTCCGGGGTTGCCAGCGGGCGGTAGATCATCGCGCCCAGCGGCAGGCAGCGGGCGCCGGCCACTGGCTGCGGGCTGCTGCACAGGCAGGCGGCCACATCGCCTTCTCGCATGCGGCGCAAGCCTACGTCCTGATCTTCAATCACCAGATCCAGCAGCAGGTTCTCTTCCTGGCAGAAATCGGCGATGGCGTCCGCCCACCACGTGGCCAGGCTGTCGGCGTTCAGGGCGATGCGCAGGCGGGCCGAGGGTTCGGTGAGGGAGGGCAGGGTGCTGGTCAGGTCCCGTTCCAGCAAGCGTACCTGCTGGAAGTGATTGAGCAGGCGCTGGCCCACCGGCGTGGCCTTGAGTTCGGGGCTGCGGACCAGCACCGGCTGGCCCAGCCGAATTTCAAGGGTTCGCAGGCGCTGGGAGATGGCGGATTGGCTGATGCCCAGGGCATCGCCAGCCCGGTCAAAGCCGCCGTGTTCCAGTACCGTAGCGAGGGCTTCGAGCAGTTTGTAATCAATCATAAGTAAAACTTATGCGGCATTATCAGGATGAATTTCAAGTATACACGCCAGGCGGTATGCTGCCCGGAAATTTCAGGGAGGTGAGCATGCTGGAGAGTTATCTGACAGGGCTGGTGGTGTGTGGCGGTATCATTATTGCCATAGGTGCCCAGAATGCCTACGTGCTCGGCCAGTCGATCCGCCGGGAGCACCACTGGTGGTCGGCCGGGCTGTGCATGACCTCCGATGTCATTCTCTTCACCTTGGGCATGTTTGGTGTGAGCGCGGCACTGATGGCCATGCCCCAGGCGCTGGAAATCCTGCGCTGGTTGGGCGTGGCGTTCCTGGGTTGGCTGGCACTACAGGCGCTGGTGCGGGCCGGGTGGGGGCGTGTTGCCCTGGAAACCGATAACGCTACCCAGCGCAGCGTCAAAGGCGTGGTGTTCACCACGTTGGCGGTTACGTTATTCAATCCCCAGGTCTACCTGGATACCCTGCTACTGATTCCTTCCATCGGAGCCCAGCAGGAAGACGCGACCAGCTTCGTGGCCGGTGCCAGCAGTGCTTCGATAATCTGGTTCAGCGGCCTGGCCTGGTTTGGCTCCACCCTGGCGCCGATCCTGTCAAAACCCGCCGCGTGGCGTGTGATTGATGGGCTGATCGGCCTGATGATGGCAGCGATAGCCCTTCAATTGGCAATTGGCGGACTCTAATAGCTGGGAAGAAACCGGCGCGCACTGCTTAACCGGTCCCGCCAGTAATACCCGTTCAGCTCCGAACGGGTAACGCCGACCGATGACGACGCGTGGATAAACTGGTTATCACCCATGTAAATGCCCGCATGCTGTTCTTTGCCCTTGATGCGGAAGAACACAATGTCGCCGGGGGCGATGTTCTCCGGTGATACCGGCTGGCCCTGTTGCAACATTTGCCCGGTGGTGCGAGGCAGGCGACGATTCAGCCCTTCCCGGTAGGCGGTGTTGATAAAGCCGGAGCAATCAAACCCGCTGCCGGACATGCCGCCGTATTGGTAGGGCGTTCCCTGGTAGCGCTCGAACACCTGCCAGAGTTTCTGTGTGGTTTCCGAATCGCTTGCCGAAGCCGTTGGTGCTGATTGTTGGTCGGTCTGGCTGTGGTGCATCTGGCCGCCACCGGCGCAGCCGCCCAGTATCAGCGTCACCAGGGCCAGCGTAAGGAGATTGGGCAGGCGCATGGAGTAATCCTTAACAATTTGTATAGTTTCCACTTTATTACGCCGGGCGGGGATTGTCAGGTTACGGTTCGTAGCTTTTGTTAGGGAAATTGCAGCTTAAGAAAAGGGCCGGTTGTACCGGCCCTGTGATGTTTACTTGTCGAGCAGCTTGAAGAATTGCGCGAGCCAGTCCGGGTGTGCCGGCCAGGCGGGGGCGGTGACCAGATTGCCATCGGTAACGGCCTGGTCAACGTTAATATCGGCAAAGCTGCCACCGGCCAGTTCCACTTCCGGCTGGCAGGCCGGATAGGCTGAACACTGGCGCCCTTTCAGGACCCCGGCTGCTGCCAGCAACTGAGCCCCATGGCAGATCGCTGCCACCGGCTTGTCGTTATCGAAGAAATGGCGAATCAGGTCCAGCACGTTCTTGTTCAGGCGCAGGTATTCCGGTGCGCGACCGCCGGGAATCACCAGGGCGTCGTAATCCGCCGGGTTCAGTCCCTCAAAATCCGCATTCAGGGCAAAACGGTGGCCCGGTTTTTCGGTGTAGGTCTGGTCGCCCTCAAAATCGTGAATGGCGGTGGCAACCGTGTCGCCCTCCTTCTTGTCCGGGCACACTGCATGAACCGAATGGCCCACGGCCTGTAGTGCCTGGAAGGGCACCATGGTTTCATAATCTTCGGTGAAGTCACCGGTAATCATCAGAATCTTCTTGGCGCTCATGGTTTCTCCCTCAGTTGGTCGGGTGAGTTTCAGAGTGATTCAGAGACTCTCTAAAAACATAGCAGGAGACTCAAAAAAGGCAGCCGAAAACGGGTGTTATTGGGCCGCCCTGCGTCCTGACTCCACAGCTTCAAGAAACCGCTGGATATCATCGAACGCTTCTTCGGCCTCCGGTAATTGCTGGCGGAACATGTGCCACACATGCACCAGCCCGGGCCAGATGTGCAGTTCCACCGGGGAGCCGGCATTCCGGGCACGGGTGGCGTAACGCCGGGCGTTATCCAGCAGTAGTTCCTGGTCGGTGGCGTGAATCAGCGTGGGTGGCAGGTTGGCCAGGTTACCCCGAAGCGGGGAGGCTGCAGGGTTTGTGGGTGACACCCGGAAGGCGAGCATGGTCAGCCACCAGCTAAGCCATCTGGGAACCTTTCCAATGGGGCCTGCCATGGGGCCCAGCAGGGCATCGGTGGCCAGGTTCTCGCGGTTGCTGGGTGCGGTCAGGGTGAGATCGGTGGATGGCGCCAAGGCCACGGCCGCATCGGCCTGGCGCAGGTTCTGGTCGCGCAGCCAGGCGATTAATGCCAGGGTGTGGCTGCCGCCCGCCGAATCGCCGGCCACCACCATGAACGATGCAGGTTCGGGACCATTGGGGCCGTTCTCCAGTTGCCAGCGGTAGGCCTCGCGGCAATCCTCCATGCCGTCCATGAAGCGGTGTTCCGGCATCAACCGGTAGTCCAGGGAGAACACGGCGGCGCCGGTTTTCTGCGCCAGTCGTTCGGTAATCGCGCGGTGGCTTCGTGGGCTGCCCACCAGCCAGCCGCCGCCGTGAATGTAAAGGATGCGGCGGGTGGTATCGGCGCCGGGAGCCAGTACCCACTCACCCGCTGGCTGGCTCTGGGGGCGAATCTCAGCGGTGATCTCCAGGTCGTCGTTCAGGTGGTCCATGAAGTGGCGCAATGCTTTCAGCTTGGCCTTGCCCTTCAGGGGCTTTACGGTCTCATGAAGTTCCCGAATCTGGGCCAGTACCTGTTTCAGGCCCTCGGAGGGCGACTGTTCGCGCACCGGGTGCCGGTCGTTATCCAGATGGGATAAGTCGCGGATGCCGAACAGAAAGCGAGGCGCAATGGCAAGAAAGGCCACCACCAAAATAATAAAACCGATGATTCCCACACTGGTCTCCCTGATTTTTTATCAAACTGGCCTGATCCCGGTCTTGGTTTTACAGTTTATGCCCATAGGGTTGTTGTCAGCCAGTCAACAAAACTGATTTCAAAGGAGAATTCATGAGCACATCCAATGTTGTCGTGATTACCGGTGCCAACCGGGGCATCGGCCTGGAGTTGGCAAAACACTATGCCCGCGAAGGCCAGCAGGTTATTGGCGTGTGCCGTCAGTCGTCCGATGAACTGGCCGAAGTCGCAGCCGAGGTGGTGGACGGTGTTGATGTCACCACCGATGCCGGCATCGAGAAACTGAAGTCCGCCCTGGCGGGCAAGCAGATTGGGTTGCTGATCAACAACGCCGGGCTGATGCAGAACGAAGAGTTGGGCCAGATCGATTTCGATTCCATTCGTACCCAGATGGAAGTGAACGCCTACGGCCCGCTGCGGGTGATTGATGCGCTGCTGCCGCAGTTGGGCGAAGGCAGCAAGATCGGCAACATCACCAGCCGCATGGGCTCTATCGCTGATAACGATTCCGGCGGCAAGTACGGCTACCGTGCCTCGAAGGCGGCCCTGAATGCCTTCGGCAAATCCCTGTCGGTGGATCTGAAACCCAAGGGCATTGCTGTTGCGCAGTTGCACCCGGGCTATGTGCAGACTCGCATGGTGAACTTCGGCGGGTTTATCTCTCCGGAAGAAGCAGCCCAGGGGCTGGCCGAGCGCATTGCCAACCTGAACCTGGAGAACAGCGGTTCGTTCTGGCACAGCAACGGTGAAGAACTGCCCTGGTAAGCGGGGCGTTTAAAAGGAGTGACCGGCCATGCCCCGTGTCTTTTTCGGCCTGGAAGTGCCCGACACCGTCAAGAAGCGCCTGCTGGCGCTTCAGGGGCCGGTGAAGGGTGCCAAATGGCAGAACCGCAACCAGTTGCACCTGACTCTGGCGTTCCTTGGCACGGTGGACGAGGCCAGGGTGGCCGACCTTTGTCAGGCCGCCGGCGGTGTTGAGGCACCGGCGTTTGAGCTGGCGGTAACCGGCCTGCATACGTTTGGCCGGCCGGAGCTCCCTCGCAACCTGTGGGCCGGCGTGTCCGGCGACGAAGCACTGAGAAGCCTGCAAAGACAGCTGGCCGGACTACTGTCGGAGGCGGGCTTCGAAGCAGGCCATTCGGGATTTCAGCCTCACATCACCATTGCCCGGTTCCGCAAACAGGCCGGCTCCGTGGCTCCGCTTCTGGATGAACATGGCGATAGATCCTTCGGGCCCATGCCGGTGACCGAATTTGTACTGTTCGAGAGCACGCCCGGCGAAACCGGCTCGGTTTACTCGGTGATCGAACGCTTTCCGCTCGCCGGGCCGCTTGACGAAACTGGGACTCACGACCAATGATGAGGACAGACTCTCGCTGGTTGTGAGGTAGGTATGTGCCCACCCTTTTCGGACCCTGATCAACGCCTTTACGTTCGTAACGCCACCCTTGCCGATATTCCCGGCATTATCGCCCTGAGTCGCCGTGTGTATGAAGGCGCGGGCATGTATGGCTATACCCGGGGGCCTTTGACCGGCCAACTGAACACCTTCCCGGAAGGGCAGTTCGTTGCCATGCTGGGCGACGAGGTGGTGGGATATTGCGCCACCTTCCGCATTGCTGGGGAGATTGCCCTGGCCCCGCACGACTGGACATCGATCACCGGCAACGGCTACGCCTCGCGCCATGACCCGGAAGGTGACTGGCTCTACGGCATGGAAGTCTGTGTGGACCCGGAATGCCGTGGCTACCGCATTGGCGAGCGCCTGTACAACGAGCGCAAACGCCTCTGCCAGGATCTGGAACTACAGGGGGTGGTTTTTGCTGGCCGGCTGCCCAGCCTGCATCAGCGACTGAAGAAGTATCCTTCGGTGGAAGCCTATGTGGAGGCCATCAAAAGCAAGGAACAGAAAGACGCCGTGCTGTCGTTCCAGCTCCACCAGGGTTTTGAGATTCATGGGTTGATTCCCCACTACCTGGATGCCGATCGGGATTCCCTGGGCTATGGCATTCACCTGATCTGGCGCAATCCCAAGGTCGCCCGGCACGAGGACAACGAAAAGCCCAAGCGGTACGGGCATCGCATGCCGGACACCGTGCGCATTGGCACCGTGCAGTACCAGCAGCGGCCGGTGGCCTCGTTTGCTGAGTTCAGTGAGATTGTTCGCTACTTCGTGGATGTGGTGTCCAACTACAAGGGCGATTTCGTGGTGTTTCCCGAGCTGTTCACCCTGCAGTTGTTGTCTATCGAGGCCCGGCGGGGCAGTCCGGCGGAATCCTTTGCCGCCGTCACCCATTATGCCGAGCGTTATCGTGAGCTGATGCGGGACCTGGCCCTGCGCTACAACATCAACATTATTGCCGGCTCCACCCCGGTGCGGGAGGAAGACGGCTCCATTCGCAACATGGGCCATGTATTCCTGCGCGATGGGCAGGTGTTCACCCAGCCCAAGATTCACCCGACCCCCAATGAGGCCTACTGGTGGAACGTGCAGGGAGGGGACCGGGTCAACGCCATTGAAACCGACTGCGGCACCATCGGGGTGTTGATCTGTTACGACGCGGAATTCCCCGAGCTGGCTCGGCATCTGGTCGACCAGGGCGTGAGCATCATCTTCGTGCCCTTCTGTACCGATGAGCGCCAGAGCTACCTGCGGGTGCGTTACTGCTGCCAGGCCCGTGCGGTGGAGAACCAGGTATACGTGGTGATGTCCGGCAACGTGGGCAACCTGCCCGAAGTGCCGAACATGGAGATCCAGTACGGCCAGAGCTGCATCCTCACGCCCTGCGACTTTCCATTCGCCCGGGATGGCATTGCGGCAGACACCGACGCCAATGTTGAGACCGTGGCCTTTGCGGATCTGCGACCGGAAACCCTGCTGACGGCCAGGAACAGTGGCACGGTGAAGAATCTGCAGGACCGCCGGCACGACCTGTACAGTGTGAACTGGCGCGGCGAGTAGCGGCCGGCCGCTCCTTGTGCGGGAGTGGTACTTTTCGCTGGGTAGCACTGGCGGCCCGTCTCTGCCATATTGTCCGCCGACCCGTTGCCTCTCAAAACAATAAGTTCAGGGATTGTATGGAAAAAGCTCGTATTACCATTGTCGCCGTCACCGGCATTATTCTTTTCTTCCTCGCCAATTATCTGTTCCGGTTCCTGCTGGGGATCACCGGGCCGTTGGTGTCACTGATTCTGGCCGCCTTGATTGCGCTGTACATGGCCTTCTCCCTGGCCAAGACGCTGGAGCGTGTGCCGAGCAAGGAAGAGAAAACCCGATTCCTGTGGATCTACGGCGGCTTTATTGGCGCCCTGTTCGCCGCCTTTGCCGGCTGGCTGTTCCTGGGCGAAGGGCTGGATGCGGTCACTTTTGCCACCTTGTTCCTGCATTACCTGCCGTACCCCGCGCTGGCCCATGTGTGCCTGTCTGAAGGCGTGATGGGCCGCTTTCTCAAGAAAAAAGGCGGGTCCTGAACCCGGGAGTGCCGAGATTGACAGACTTGCGCCTGGAAGAGGTCTCCGTCGGTAGCCTGGAAAACGTGGGGCTGGATGTCGGGGCCGGAGAAGTGGTCTGCCTTTCCGGGCCCTCCGGCAGCGGTAAAAGCCGGCTGTTGCGGGCGGTAGCCGACCTGGAGCCCCACCAAGGGCGCGTATTCCTGGGCGATACCGAGCAGGCCTCCGTGCCGGCTCACCACTGGCGCAAACAGGTAATGCTGGTGCCGGCCGACAGTCAGTGGTGGTTTGACGAGGTGGGCGCCCACTTTCCCGAGGCCTGCCGTCAGCAGGTGCCCGAGGCCCTGGGCTTTGCCCCGGAAGTCATGCACTGGACCATCAGCCGTCTGTCCTCTGGCGAACGTCAGCGCCTGGCCCTGTGGCGGGCGCTGGCATTGGAACCGAGCGCCCTGTTGCTGGATGAACCCACCGCCAACCTGGACCATGACCTGAGCCTTGCCGTGGAGGAGTGGTTGCTGGCGGAAATCCGGACCCGCCAGATGCCCGTGCTCTGGGTGGCCCATGACCGGGCGCAGATTCAGCGGGTGGCCGACCGGCACCTGCACATTGTGGGCAACACCCTGGAGCCGATCCATGGAAGTGATTGATCTGGCCTGGTGGAAGCTGGCCCTGGCGGCATTGCTGATTGTCGCGCTGGCCGGTGTCAGCCTTTACGCGCGACTGGGAGTGACCCGCAGCCTGCTGGTGGCGGCGGCCCGGACCGGGATTCAGCTGGCCCTGATTGGCCTGGTGCTGGAGGCCCTGTTCGCCTCCGCGGAACTCTACTGGATTGCGCTATTGTCACTGGTGATGTTGCTGGTGGCGGGCCGCGAGGTCATGGCCCGGCAAAAGCGTCGCCTGTACGGTGTGTGGGCCTTCGGCGTGGGCACCGGGGCGATGTTTGTATCGTCCTTCGCCGTGACCATTCTGGCCTTGACGGTCATTATCGGCCCCAGCCCCTGGTATACCCCGCAATACGCCATTCCATTGCTGGGCATGATGCTGGGCAACACCATGACCGGCGTGGCGTTGAGCCTGGATCGCCTGAACGATTCAGTCTGGAGCCAGCGGGCGGTGATCGAGAACCGGCTGATGCTGGGCCAGAGCTGGCGCGAGGCCATGGAAGGCATTCGGGTGGAAGCCATGCGCAGTGGCATGATGCCGTCGATCAACGCCATGGCGGCAGCCGGCATTGTCAGCCTGCCGGGCATGATGACCGGTCAGATTCTTGCGGGCAGCCCACCGGCGGTGGCGGTGAAATACCAGATCCTGGTGATGCTGCTGATTACGGTCGGGACCGGCTTCGGGACATTGATGGCGGTGAGCTGGGGCAGCCGCCGTCTATTCGACGACCGCGAGCGGCTGCGCTTGGACCGGCTAATCAAGACAGAACATTGATTTGCGATGGTCTCCGCAAGTTATTTGTTGTTATAGTATAACATTTATGGAGGCCCAGCCCGATGCCTGACTCGTCCCGCACCATTCCCACCAACCTGATTCTCGGGTTTCTCGGTGTTGGTAAAACCACCGCCATTCTTGATCTGCTCAAGCAAAAGCCGACGGATGAACGCTGGGCGGTATTGGTGAACGAGTTTGGCGAAGTAGGCATCGACGGCGCCATGCTAGATGTGGAGGGCGCCTTCGTCAGGGAAGTGCCGGGTGGGTGTATGTGCTGCGTGGCGGGCCTGCCCATGCAGATCGGCCTGAACCAGCTGATTCACCGGGCCCGGCCGGACCGGCTGCTGATTGAACCGACCGGACTTGGCCATCCGTCCCAGATTCTGGACACACTGACCAGTGAACATTACCAGGACGTGCTCTCGCTGGGGCCGGTACTGACGCTGGTAGACCCGCGCAAGCTGGAAGATCCCCGCGTGCTGGAAAACGTGCACTTCCGTGACCAGGTGGCCGCGGCGGATATCCTGGTGGCGAACAAGACCGATCTCTGCAGTGCCCCGCAACTGGCTGGTTTCGACCGCTGGGCCAGTGAACTCGACCCGCCCAAGCAGCATGTTTTTCATACCCGGCAGGGGCAGCTGTCGCCGGCCTGGCTGGACGGCCATGCGGATGTAAGGGAAGTGAGTGCGCCACATGCCCATCATCACCACAGCGCACGGGAGACGACGCCCGCGCCAGACATCGGGGAGCAGCCCTGGCAGTGTGTGAGCAACCAGGGCCAGGGGCATTTTAGCCTGGGGTGGCGCGTTCATCCGGATGACCTGTTCGATGAAAACCAATTGATGGCCCTGGCGGGCGACGAGCGGATGGTTCGCTTCAAGGCGGTGGTCAACACGCCCGATGGCTGGCGGGTCATTAACGTGGTGGATGGCGCGCTCTCGGCCTTTGGCTCGGAGGCCCGGGAGATGAGCCGCATAGAGCTGATCAGTACCAGCAGGCTGGCTGCCGATGAGCTGGACCGGGCGATTCGTCTGGCGGCAGGGCGGAGTGTCCCGGATGAATGAGCCAGTCCAATGCCCGGTGTGTCGGGTCTCCAGGCTCGATCCGTTTCGTTGCGTGGGGAAGCAGGTTTACTTGCGCTGCCCGAACTGCGAGGCCACGGTGATGGCGCCCGAATCCCGACTTACGGCCGAGGATGAGAAAGGCATCTACGAGCTGCACGATAACGACCCGGCCGATGCCGGCTACCGTCGTTTCCTGTCAAAGCTGGCGGAGCCTTTGATGGCGCAACTTCCAGAGGGTGCCCGAGGCCTGGATTTTGGCTGTGGCCCGGGCCCGGCGCTGGCACGGATGTTCACTGAAGCCGGCTTTGACATGGCGCTGTACGACCCGTTTTTCCACCCGGACCCGACCGCACTGCGTGCCCGCTACGATTTCATTACCTGCACCGAGGTGGTGGAGCACCTGCACCAGCCGGCTGAGGTGTTTGACCAGTTGGACGGCCTGCTCAAACCCGGTGGCTGGCTGGGTATCATGACCTGCTTTCAGACCGACGATGCCCGTTTTGACAACTGGCACTATCGCCGGGACCCAACCCATGTGGTGTTCTACCGGGAAGCAACCTTTGAATGGCTCGCGAGCCATTACGGCTGGCGCCTGGAGATTCCCCGCAAGGACGTGGTGTTACTGCAGAAACGCTAGCCCGGATTTCTCATGAGAAGGCGGCATAAGGAAGGAAGAAGCGGCTGAAAG
>ERZ1673960.77-NODE-77-length-24384-cov-645.558963_pt1 | contig 24384 bp, 24 predicted proteins | sample MGYA00580190_ERZ1673960 | MGnify/ENA primary metagenome ERZ1673960 (study PRJEB41334, sample SAMN05608106) | rock metagenome | biome: terrestrial subsurface; feature: shale formation; material: shale | place: USA: Pennsylvania ...
CTTTCAGCCGCTTCTTCCTTCCTTATGCCGCCTTCTCATGAGAAATCCGGGCTAGAGCTCTCGGTGATTGGGGTGCTTGCATTTCTAGCCTTCTATCTGATTCCGATCCACTACGCGGCCGGAATGGCGGCGGTCACGGCGTTGATTGGACAAGCGCTTGCTGTTGGCGGGGGCGACATCACGGTGCTGCTTCAGCTTCGGCTGACTGAAGTTATGGCTGGTGCGGCTTTCGGGCTCTTTGCAGGCCTGTGTGTAATGCCTGAGCGAGCTGGTGATCAGGTCCGGCGTGCCTGCTCTGGGTTACTTAACGACGTGGCCAATATTCTGGACCCGGATCAGACAGGACCAAGCGTTGTCCGTCTTCAGAGAAATCTGGACGCAGCTTATATGGCGGCCGACTTCGGTCGTCTTGCAGGTCTGCTGATCGATGGCGCAGGGATGCGAGCTGCCCTATTGGAAATGGGGCAACTGAAGTACTTAATTGGGCTCTACCGACACCTTGATGCCCGTTCCGAGGTGGAAATACCCGCCCACTATCTCTATGAGTTGGCCCGCCAATGTCGCACTGCGGCAGTGCAGGTTGTAAACCGCAAGCAAGAAGCTCTTACCCCTATTTCGTGGCCCCAGAACGACGCCCAGGAGTTTGGGGTCTTGGCTGCGATAGAGATCAGTATTCAGGCGATTGCCAAGCAAGCGTGAGGACGGCTGGCCTGGAAAGGAAAACCAGCGGTCGGGGTGAGCTAAGCTGGCAGATCCAGTCTCCATTCCGCTCTTCGTAACACTTAAATTGGTAACCAAATCGTTATCGAGGAATGCGCAGGATGAGCCACGATTCAAGGGAGTGATACGGCGCTGTCATCAAGTTTTGCACTGGTTTATGGCCTTTGATTTCGGAAACTGCCGATTCACCATCTTTACATTCGATTAGTAAGCTAAGTAAATGATTGGTCAATTTAGGTAGTCGGAGGTTGAGTGCATCTACGTTTGTCCAGACTAAAAAGCCGCTCAGCCGCAGCTCGTTTTCTGCTGTCACCGGTACAAATTAAAGAAAGTCTCGTCGTGGTGAATCAGCCCGGCTTTAGAAATTCCACGTTAGCTGGAGTGCAGGTCGCTGTGACTGCGTTGGTTGTACTCCCCCTAATTCAGTTATCAGCTTTCTCCCACCTCATCGGATTCGCATCGCTAGGGACCCTGGTAGCACTCTTCGGCCGATTTGCCCCACCGGCACGGAGGAGCCTCACGGTTTTCCTGTGTCTGTTGTGCCAAACGGCAACCGTCTTTGTCATGTCCATGGTGGCTTGGTCTGGTGTACCGATGATCGGCCAATTGGCGATTTTGGCATTAATATGCGGAACCCTTTTCTACATTGCGAATGTCGGTGATTTTGGTCCGCCTGGAGCCCTGATCTTTATCTTCGCTGCCAGCGTCTCGATGGGGCAGGTGACTGAATTTTCCGTGGTGCTCGAACGTTCAGGCGCAACCGCGGCAGCAGCGGCCCTGGCCTGGCTGGTTGTCATGCTAACCGAGATGTTTCGTCATGATTCACCGGTCATGGTGGACTGGTTTAAAAACCGGCCGCTCAGTCATCAACTGATTGTTGTCGGCCGTATGGTGTTAGGTGCCGCTGTTGCGGCTTATGCTGCCCATGGGTTTGGCGGGAAGCATGCGGGGTGGGCTGCCATGGGTGCTGTGGCGGTACTGCAGGGAAGCCATTTGCATATCAGCATGAGCCGAGCCCTTCAGCGCACTGGAGGCAACGTGCTTGGCGCTACGCTGGTGGCACTGTTGTTGATGACCCAACCATCGGTTTGGACGATTATTGCTTTGGTGGCTGCATTGTCGTTCGCTACCGAAGCGATCATCGGCTCAAACTATGGACTGGGCCAGATTTTGGTTACGCCCATGGCGCTTTTGATGAGCTATCTGGCAGCACCCGATCTCACAGGGATAGCCATGGCTCAAGAGAGGGTTGTGGATACTCTTATCGGTACTGCCGTGGGTATCACTTGTGCGATTGTGTTTTCGACTCTGGACGACCGAGCCAACCTCCTAACTCATCATATAAAACGTGCCAGATAGGTTGAGGATCGGATCTGTTTTTTATGGTGTCGTGGGTTCAGGGCCACTGCTATGGTTGGGAGCCTCTCCAGGCTGTTTCCAAAAGGGCTCGAGCAGCCGTAGCCAACAAAACCACAGGATTTCAGTTTAACCTTTCCCAGCAACCTAACCCATTCAAATCCATCCCATCAAACTCCACCACAAATAATCCAGCGGAAATAAGATGATGATGGACAGTGCCGCGAGAATTAGGCATAGCCTGCCCGCATGCCGGATTGGAATTCCCGCCAGTGGCATGGCCATCATCAGCGGTACTGACTGGTAGGTAAAAATGACGGTGGAGAAGCCCAGTACCTGAGTCATCAAGACGGCTTCGAGCGAAAAACCGGTTAACTCGCTGATCTGGCCCGCCAGAGGAGTGAGTGTGGCCGGAATCCCGGCCAGGGTTGTCAGTACCCCGGTAAACGTGGCGGTTAACGCCAGTACCATAAAATTGATAAAACGATTTTCCGGGTTTAGTGGTATCCACTCGAGAGCGTGCCCTCCGATCACCTGGCTGATATTTTGGTGGTTGATTAACGCGGCGATGCCCAGCAAGCCGCCCACCACAAGGATTGCACTTACATTCACCTTCTGGTTGAAGCTCTGGCTGGAAATCATGCCCACGCCGGGTAGTAGTAATAAGGTGGCCGCGGCTAGGCCAATCCACGCCACCGATATCTGGTGTAGGGAATCTGTAAGCCAGAGTACCAATGTGGCTAGCATGATAACGAGAAGCCGAACTTCCTGGCCTGAGAACTGCGATTTTTCTTTTTGTACTTGGTTGCGCCCTGGCGTGTCCGGGTAAAGCCAAAGGATGGCAGAAATCAAGAATAGTGCCTTAAGTAAACCAAGGACGGGGAAGTGCAACAGCAGATATTCTCCGAACATCGGGCTCCAGCCATGAATTTTCTCGGCTGAGCCAATCATGATCATGTTAGGGATGTTGGCGGGGAGAATGGCGAAAGTGGGGATATGACTGCCGAAAGCCGCCCCCAGGCCCGCCCCTATCTGACCATTGCTGCCGGCTTTAAAACCACAGTTCTGGGCGATGGCCAGGGCGATTGGGATAAATAATACAATGCGTCCGACCGACGACGGCATGACAAACCCAAGCAATATGCCGATAAACACAATGCCGGCAATGAGCCGGGCGTAACTAGTATCCAAGTGGCTGGTTACAGTGTCGGATAGTCGTTGTGCCAGGCCGGTTTCGGTGATGGCAATACCGATAACCAAACCGGAGATGATCAGCCAGCAGGCCGTGGATGTTAATCCGGAGAACACCACATCAGCCGGAGCTAGAGATAACAGCATCGCCAGGGTGAGGACGATCAGAGCCGACACAAACTCCGGCAGAGCGCCAGTGGCGAATAGCACTAAACCCGAAATGATCAATAGGACCGAGAGGAGCTGGTCGTCATCAAACCAACCAACTGCCGGAGTGACTATGAGTCCCAGGCATAGGGAAGGAACCAGGGTTAACGCCAGCCATTGAGGCCTCGTCACGATAAGCTCCCTCTGTTTCATCGAATATTGTTGTTCTTTTGAGGGAACAACCAGAAAGAGAACCATCTGGTCATGCGAGGCATCAGTACATAGCTCATCAGCCCCATAACGACCATGGTGACAAGCATGGTTCGGATCAGTAATGGAATCTGCGCAAGCCAATCCCCAAAGAGAGCGAAAACGAGCGTCACTGCAGGGTAGAGTGCCAGCCAGCTGACAATCGTCATTTTCCATCGGGCCGGTGGTCGAACGGGGTTTTGGCCAGGCAGGGTAAACCAGGTCACAATGCCTGACATGATCTCCCGTTCGCTTGGTTTCTCCAGCAGCTCTTCGATTTGCTCCAGCAGCTCGGCCCGCTCTTCGGAATTCTCCCAGGCTTTTAGATGTTCTCGGTCATTGAACTTGAAGACGATGCGGTATTCCGGGTCCTCCGCTGATGCAGGACGGAACATGGTTGCGCCAAGATAGCCTGGAAAGTGGGCGGCTCTCTCTGTCATCTGGCTGCTGAGCCGTTCAAATTCCTTTTCAAGTCCTTTCTTTACGCGCCTGGAGACGACTACCGTCAAGGGTTCAAAGCGCAGGGGCAGGGGGCTGTTATTGGTCATGGTTCGGTTCCTCTGTTGTTTTGGCAAAGGGAGTCAGGGTTATGTGCCCGGCGCCAATTGCTTAACAAGGTATTTTTGACGGGTTACTTGGTAGCCGACGGATTCACCAGCCTGAACGGTTTCAGTCAGTGTTTGTGCGGTGTCACTGGCAAGACCATGAATATCGGCAACCTCTTTACTGATCTGCTGTACGGTCTGGCTTTGCTGCTCCGTGGCAGCAGCAATCTGCTGGTTGAGGCCATCGTTGTCGTTCAGGCCAGACACGACTGCTTCCAGCGCCTCGACACTCGCCTGCATCTGCTGAACACTTTGATTCGACTGATGTTTGCCGGTTTCTATGGACGTCACGACGGCCCGGGAGCCATCCTGTAGCGCTGTAATCATGTCCCGGATCTCATCGGTAGATTCTTGTGTGCGCCTGGCTAGCGAACGAACCTCATCTGCCACCACCGCAAACCCCCGCCCACTTTCGCCGGCGCGAGCGGCCTCAATGGCCGCATTTAGTGCCAGCAAATTGGTCTGCTCGGCAATGGCGATAATCACATCGAGGATTCGTCCAATGGACTGGCTGCTGTTATCCAGCTCCCTGACTACCGCAGTTGAATGATCCAGTTCACGTGCCAGTTGCTGAATGCTCTGTTGTGCGTCATTGGCGTACTTGGTTGCATCGGCCCCTGCCTGGCGATTGTGGTTGCTCAGCGTTGCTGCTTGCTGGGTGTTCTCGGACACCTCCTGAAGAGTGGCGCTGAACTCTTCCACCGAGGCAGCAACCGCTGATAAAGCGGTTTGCTGTTGCTCGGAGGCTTGAGTGCCGCTTTGGAGGAGCGTGTTGGCCTTCATGACAAAGCGTTCGGTTTGCTGGCCGCTGTCAGCTACGCGAGTGATAACAACATCCAGCCGAACCCGTGCCAGGCGAAGAGCCAGCTCAATCTGACCCACCAGGCCGGGGTGGCCGGTGTACACCATTTGTTTGATCGGGTGATGGACTAATTGCCGAGCTTGTGTAGCCAGTCGTTCAAGCGGGCGGTTGATTGCCCAAAGAGCAGCGAATATGGCACCACTTCCCAAGAGGAAAGCGATAGTTGTCACCCAGGGAGTGGATACAAAGCTGGCAATCAAGGCGGGTACGAATGCCAAGGCGGCAACCATGGTTTGAAGCACCGCTGGAGGTAACAAAGGAACTCTTAACAAACGCGGCTTTTTACCCTGGCCCCGGGCTTTGTAGACCTCTTGAGTACGTTTAATGGTCAACGGCGTGGGTAAATGGTAAATGGCCTGGTACTCGACAATGGCGCCGGTGTCATCGGTTATTGGCGTAATAAACACATCCAGCCACAAATCCTCGCCGCTGGCCGTTTTATTGAGGACCATGCCCATCCAGGAATCATTTCGACCCAGTGTTTTCCATAGATCGTTTAACGGTCCCTTGGGCATCTCGGGATGCCGGAGTTTGCTAAATGACTGCTCTTTGAGTTGTGCTTCTGTAAAGCCGCAAAGTTGGCAAAATCCTTTGCTGGCATAGATGATCCGACCCTGCTCATCGGTCAGGACCAGTAGCTGGTCGCTGGCCTGTTCGTTTTTCGGAAATGGTTCGTACCGAGACATAACACCCACCCATATAAAAAAGAAAAAGGGGCCTGCTCATGCAGGCCCAAAGGAGAGCCACGACGATGCGTAGTTCAATGGCTCTGAAGAAATCTGGAGGTGATGGGAGGTTTGTCTGGTCCTGTGAACCAGCAAGCAGTGCGCATTACGCAAGCAGAAGCATTTGTCATCTTGGGTCACCGTCTTTGTTGTTTGTGTAGCGACGGCGTGGTCTAAGCAGAATGCGTGCCGGTTGTTGGTTTATATCTCAAGTGACTGATATTGCTTAGATGTTAATTTTTTGGAGGGGTGGGGGGAAGGATGAGTGCGTCTTGTTCAGGTTCGAATTTTATCAAATGATAAAACTCAGGGAGGGTGGTGTTTATTTCATCAGACAAGGCAGCAGTCTGGCTGCTGCCTTGTCTGGTTTTTAGCTTTCGAGTATTCCCGATTTTTTCAATCGGTACGCCAGGGCAGGGCGCGTTAGCCCCAGTAGCCGGGCGGCTTTCGATACATTTTGGTTAGCCTCGTCCATGGCTTTGCGCATCAACGTTTCTTCGACCTGGTCGAGACTGATCTGTTGCTCGAAGATCTGATCTGGCCATTCCGAGCCGCCATCCTCCTCCATGTCTGAAATGACGTTGCCTTCCTGGTCAACGCGAACAATGCCCTCCGGATTTACCTCGGGGGGCGTAACGAACAACGCATCCTGACCAATGGTTTCATTGTTGTCGGTCAGTATCACGCCCCTCTCGATGACGTTTTCCAGTTCCCGGATGTTGCCGGGCCAGCGATAAGCCAGACAGAGTTCCAGGGCTTTATCTGAAAGCCCAAGCGTGCGTTTGTCATACTGGGCATGGAATTTTTCCAGAAAGTGTTCGGCCAGTAGGGGCAGGTCTTCCACTCTTTCCCGTAGTGGGGGAATTTTGACAGGGAAGACATTCAGTCGATAGAAAAGGTCGGCCCGGAAGCGGCCTTCTTCTACCGCTTTTTCAAGGCTTTCGTTGGTCGCAGCAATGACCCTTACATTAACCTTTCGGGTCTTGTTGTCACCCACCCTTTCCAGCTCACCTTCCTGTAGTACCCTTAAAAGCGTGGCCTGGGCTCTTGGCGTGAGTTCGATCACCTCATCCAGAAAAATGGTGCCGCCGTTGGCTCGCTCGAAACGACCTTCCCGGGACTGGTTAGCACCGGTATAAGCACCTTTTTCCACCCCAAACAGCTCCGCTTCGATCAGGTCCGGCGGAATGGCGGCGCAGTTTACCGCCACAAAGGGATCTTCAGAGCGCTCGCTACGTTGGTGCACACTTCGGGCAATCACTTCTTTGCCCACACCCGTTTCGCCCAGTAGCAAGACTGAAACCTTGCCCTGCGCTGCCTTGTCGATCATCCGGCATACTTTGTTGTACGAGGCCGACTGGCCAATGCCGTAATATTGGCCCTGTTGCTGGTGCAGGCTGCTGCGCAGGGAGGTGAGCTGTTCCTGTAAGTTGTAAAGCTCTTCAATCAGCGGATCGGCCTTGAAGTACCGGGAAAACTCCTCAGCGTTCTCCCATTCCTCCGCCGGCCGGCCTTCAATAATGCACTTTTCATCACCACAGCCCCGGCAGCTGATCTCCTGGAAAATGATTTCCCGCCCCATAAAAGATGAGCTGTAAGCGCAGGCATAACCAAGCAGAACCCAGCACGCGGGTTCATCCATCAGGCCCAGCTCGGTCTTGCAGATCTCCACTTCCCAGGAATTAATCCATTCCAATGTACCGTGCAGTTTTCCGGTGTCCCGGTCCAGCTCAAGCTCGATCGGCACGACTTTTACCATGCCCTTCAATGCATGCAATTGGGGGCCGGCCAAAAACGTGTCGATATCGTCTGAATCCGGACGAAGTTTACGGGCCAGCTCGGCGTCCTTTACCCCGGAGGTGTACCCCAGGCGCAGGAAAAAGCCCTTGGCACGCTCGATGCCCATGCTGTTGACGATCTCGCGGCGAAATGCGGCCAGAGATGACAGGCTCATCAGCAGCACACGCTGCTCGCCAAACCAGATTTTCCCTTCGTTGCTGTGAAACCGGATCTGCTCCGTCAGATCCTTGAAGTCTGTGTACTGGAGTTGTGGCTTGTAAATATCAGCCATTACGGTCCCCCAATTGTTGTTGTCGGTGGGGAAGGCTCTTATGGCCTTTGGAATATTCTGGACCGGCTATCTAGCCCATGATCGGCTTTAAAAATCAAATCAATCGATGAGCCCCCAAACCAGAACGGAAATGACACCACAGAATCTGATCATTTGCTGAGACAGAAGTTCAGTTTAACCATTTGATCAAAATTAAGTAGGTATTTTTGCGACCAAAAAATACCCAATGGCTCTGGCTCGCCCTGGAGGCTTATTCCAAAAAGCCCTTTAAAACAGAGAGCTATAACAACAAAAAAACGTTTTCCCCGTTGGTGGCATAGCCGTTGCTCTCCCTCCCTACAGCCAACTACAAACACAACGGGGCTAACCATGACTACCGACATTCAACACAAATCGTTTGACGAGCTGACCCGTTACATCCGGGTGCGCAGCGAGCCGGAGGACCGCTTTGTCGAGTTCGACTTTGCGATCGGTTACCCGGAGCTGTTTGTGGAGCTCGTACTCCCCCGCGACGCATTCAGTATTTTCTGCGAGCACAACAAGGTTGTTCACATGGACGCAGAGATGATCCGCGAAATTGACGAGGACATGGTCAAGTGGCGGTTCGGTGAGCGCGGCGAGCGCTACTAAGCAATCCATCAACTCCAGTTTCACAACAACAAAACGGAAAGGTTGATATGAGCATCGAAATCAAAACCGACTCGGTGGAACCCATCCGCCAAACCTACAGCCACATCGCCCGGCGATTTGGTGAAAAGCCCGCTACCCGCTACCAGGAAGCCAGCTACGACCTGGAAGCGAAGGTGAATTTCCACTATCGCCCGCAGTGGGACTCCCGCTACGAGCTCAACGACGAGCGGCGCACGGCCATTCGCATGGAAGACTGGTACGTGGTCTCAGACCCTCGCCAGTTCTACTACGGCGCCTATGTGGGCAACCGTGCCAAGATGCAGGAAGCGGCGGAAACCAGCTACAGCTTCTGCGACAAGCGCAACCTTCTGGCTCGCCTGCCGGAAGAAACCCAGACCCAGATCCTGCGCCTGATGGTCCCGCTGCGTCATGTCGAGCTCGGCGCCAACATGAACAACAGCAAGATCGCCGGTGATGCCACCGCGACCACCGTGTCGCAGATGCACATCTACCAGGCCATGGATCGTTTGGGCATTGGCCAGTATCTCTCGCGCATCGCCCTGATGGTCGACGGCACCACCGGTAAGGCCCTCGATGAATCCAAGGGCTACTGGATGGACGACGAGCTGTGGCAGCCCATGCGCAAGCTGGTGGAAGACTCGCTGGTGGTGGATGACTGGTTCGAGCTGACCCTGCTGCAGAACGTGCTGCTGGACGGCCTGATGTACCCGCTGGTGTATCACAGGATGGATGCCTGGTTTGCCGAACAGGGTGCTGAAGACATCTCCATGCTGACCGAGTTCATGCGCGACTGGCAGAAGGAATCCCTGCGGTGGATCAACGCCATGATGAAAGCCGTCGCCGGCGAGAGTGATGCCAACCGTGATCTGCTTCAACAGTGGATCGACCACTGGGAGCCGCGTGCTTACGACGCCCTCAAGCCTATCGCCGAGGCCTCCACTGGCCTGGATGCGCTGGATGAAGTCCGGGCCGAACTCAACACCCGCCTGAAGAAATTTGGTTTGCAGAGCACAGGAGTGTCCGCATGAGTCAACAACTCGTTTTTATCGTGTTCCAGGACAACGACAACGCCCGTTACCTGGCCGACGCCATCATGGCGGACAACCCCCACGCGGAAATGCAGCACCAACCGGCAATGATCCGCATCCAGGCTGACAAACGCCTGGTGATCAACCGGGAAACCATGGAGGAAGAGCTGGGCCGCGACTGGGATGTGCAGGAAATGCTTATCGATGTAATCAGCATCGGCGGCAACGTCGATGAAGACGATGACCACTTCATTCTTGAGTGGAAATAATCGGGAGACGAATCATGGCTGTAAAAAACAAAAAACTGAATCTCAAAGACAAGTACCAGTACCTGACCCGCGACATGGCCTGGGAGCCGACGTACCAGAAAAAAGAAGACATCTACCCGGACGAATCGTTCGAAGGCATCAAGATTGTTGACTGGTCCCAGTGGGAAGACCCGTTCCGCCTGACAATGGATGCCTACTGGAAATACCAGGCCGAGAAAGAGAAAAAACTGTACGCCATTTTTGATGCCTTCGCGCAGAACAATGGTCACCAGAACATCACCGATGCCCGCTATGTGAACGCGCTGAAACTGTTCCTGACCGGTGTGTCACCGCTGGAGCATGCGGCGTTCCAGGGCTATTCCAAAGTCGGCCGCCAGTTCAGTGGTGCCGGTGCGCGGGTGGCGTGCCAGATGCAGGCCATTGACGAGCTGCGTCACTCGCAGACCCAGCAGCACGCGATGAGCCACTACAACAAGCATTTCAATGGCCTGCACGATGCCGCCCACATGCACGACCGTGTGTGGTTCCTGTCGGTGCCCAAGTCGTTCTTCGACGATGCCCGCACCGCCGGTCCTTTCGAGTTCCTGACCGCGATCTCGTTCTCCTTTGAATACGTGCTGACCAACCTGTTGTTCGTGCCATTTATGTCCGGCGCGGCTTACAACAACGACATGGCCACCGTGACCTTCGGTTTCTCCGCCCAGTCGGATGAAGCACGGCACATGACCCTGGGTCTTGAGGTGATCAAGTTCATCCTGGAGCAGCACGAGGACAACGTGCCCATCGTTCAGCGTTGGATCGACAAGTGGTTCTGGCGCGGATTCCGCCTGCTGAGCCTGGTCAGCATGATGATGGACTACATGCTGCCGAAGAAGGTCATGAGCTGGGCCGAGGCCTGGGAAGTCTATTACGAGCAGAACGGCGGCGCGCTATTCAAGGATCTGGAGCGCTATGGCATTCGTCCGCCGAAGTACGAAGACGTTGCCAACGAAGCCAAGCACCACCTGAGCCACCAGCTGTGGACCACGTTCTACCAGTACAGCCACGCCACTAACTTCCACACCTGGATTCCGACCGAGGAAGAGATGGACTGGATGTCGGAGAAGTACCCGGACACTTTCGACAAGTTCTATCGCCCTCGCTATGAGTTCCTGGCCAAGGAGGCTGCCGAAGGCCGGCGCTACTACAACAACACGCTGCCGCAGCTGTGCCAGGTATGCCAGGTGCCGACCCTGTTCACCGAGAAAGGTGACGCCACCAAGCTGAGCCACCGCCAGATTGAGCACGAGGGCGAGCGCTATCACTTCTGCTCGGAAGCCTGCTGCGACATCTTCAAGGACGAGCCCGAGAAGTACGTCCAGGCGTGGTTGCCGGTACACCAGATCTACCAGGGTAACTGCGGCGGTGCGGATGTCGAGACGGTGGTCCAGAAGTACTACCACATCAACATCGGCGAGGACAATTTCGAATACGTCGGCTCGCCGGACCACAAACGCTGGCAGTTCATTAAGGGTATGGCGCCGCAACAAAAAGGCGAAGACCAGCCTGAAAAACAGGCCCAGAAACCGAACGCAGCTTGAAGCGGGATGGCCCGGTGCCTGAGAGCACCGGGTCCATCACCCACAAAAACAACAAGGTGATCATCATGAGTGTAAATGCCCTGTACGACTACAAATTTGAACCGCGCGACAAGGTAGAGAATTTCAACGGCATGCAACTGGTGTATGTGCAATGGGCCGGGCATCTGATGTTCTGCGCGCCCTTTGCCCTGCTGGTGAAGCCGGATATGACCTTCCGTGCATTGATTGATGAGGTGCTTAAACCCGCGGTTGGTTCTCATCCCGAATCAGTCAAAGCCGATTTCCTGGCTGCTGAATGGCAGCTTAACGGTGAGCCCTTCGCACCAGATGTGGATGCCTCGCTGGTTGATAACGGCATTGACCATAAAAGCATGCTGGTTGTGACCACTCCCGGCCTGGACGGCATGTTTAACACTGGATACTGAGGTGCGCCATGACTCATTCCGTGACGATTGAACCGATTGGTGAGCAGATTGACGTGGAAGAGGATCAAACCATCCTCCAGGCGGCTCTGCGCCAGGGCGTGTGGCTGCCGTTTGCCTGCGGCCACGGTACCTGCGGCACCTGTAAGGTGCAGGTGGTGGATGGCGATGTGGACGTCGGCGACGCCTCGCCTTTTGCCCTGATGGACGTAGAGCGGGACGAAGGCAAGGTGCTGGCCTGCTGCGCCACGGTGGAAAGCGACGTGACCATCGAAGCGGATATCGATGTCGACCCGGATTTCGAAGGCTACCCGGTGGAGGACTACACCGCGACGGTCACCGAGATCACGGATTTGTCACCGACCATCAAGGGACTGCGCCTGAAGCTGGACCGGCCCATGACCTTCCAGGCCGGCCAGTACATCAACCTCGAACTGCCGGATGTGGATGGCCCGCGAGCCTTCTCTCTGGCCAACCCGCCGAGCAAGGCGGATGAAGTGGAGCTGCACATTCGCCTGGTCCCGGGCGGCGCTGCAACCGGCTACATCCACGAACAGCTGAAGCCTGGCGATGAACTGAATCTTTCCGGTCCTTACGGGCAGTTCTTCGTGCGCAGCTCGCAGCCAGGGGATCTGATCTTTATTGCAGGTGGTTCGGGGCTTTCTAGCCCGCAGTCGATGATCCTGGACTTGCTGGAAAACGGTGATGAGCGCCAGATCACCCTGTTCCAGGGTGCCCGCAATGTGCCGGAGCTCTACAACCGGGAACTGTTCGAGACGCTGGCACGGGATCACGACAACTTCACCTACATTCCGGCGCTGAACGACGCCGACAACGATCCCGACTGGAAAGGCTTCAAGGGCTTTGTCCACGAGGCGGCCAAGGAACATTACGAAAGCCGGTTCTCCGGCAACAAGGCCTACCTGTGCGGCCCACCGCCAATGATTGATGCAGCCATCACTGCATTGATGCAGGGGCGCTTGTTCGAGCGCGACATCTTCATGGAGAAATTCCTGACAGCGGCAGACGGTGCGGAAGACACCCAGCGTTCGGCCCTGTTCAAGAAGATCTGACCGGAGGTGCGCCATGCCGGCATACCGGGTGTTCAACCGAACCACGGGTGATTCCTTCACCTGTGACGGCGACCAGAGCGTGCTCAAGGCCATGGAAGCGGTGGGCAAGAAATGTGTTCCGGTGGGATGCCGTGGCGGAGGCTGCGGGTTCTGCAAGATCCGGGTAGTGGAAGGTGATTTCGAGTGCGGAAAGATGAGCAAGGCTCATGTACCGCCCGAAGCCCTGGCGCAGGGCGAAGTTCTGGCCTGCCGCATCTACCCGCAAGCGGATTTAACGATCGAATGCGTGCCACAACCGGTGGACGCAGTCGTGGAGCAAGCAACACGAGCAAAGCAAACAACAACAAAAGCGATGAGGTAATTGTCATGAAAAAAGGTGTTATGCGTCCCGGACACGTCCAGATTCGCGTTCTGGACATGAAAGAAGCGTTGGAACATTACACGGACCTGATGGGTTTGATTGAAACCGATCGTGACGATCAGGGCCGTGTGTATCTCAAAGCCTGGACCGAGGTGGACAAGTTCTCCGTGGTTCTGCGTGAAACCGACCAGCCCGGTTGCGACTTCATGGGCTTCAAGGTGCTGGATGAAAACACGCTGGTCAGCCTGACCCAGGACCTGAAAGGTTTCGGCCTGGAAGTTGAGGAAATACCGGCCGAAGAGCTCAAGGGTTGTGGCCGCCGCGTGCGCTTTACGGTGGCCTCTGGCCACGCCTTCGAGTTGTACGCTGACAAGGAATACACCGGCAAATGGGGCGTCACCGAAGTTAACCCCGAAGCCTGGCCTCGTGACCTGAGCGGCATGAAGGCCGTGCGTTTTGACCACGCTCTGTTCTACGGCCCCAACCTGCCGGAAGTGCTGGATGTGTTTACCAACGTGCTGGGCTTCCATCTGGCCGAACAGGTGATGGACCCGGATGGCAACCGGATTGCCCAGTTCCTGACGGCATCGATGAAGGAGCATGACATCGCCTTCATTCACAGTGATCAGCCGGGCCAGCTCCACCACACCTCGTATTACCTGGAAACCTGGGAAGACGTGCTGCGCGCCGCCGACCTGATCTCCATGACCGATACCTCCATTGATATCGGCCCGACACGCCATGGTCTGACTCATGGCAAAACCATCTATTTCTTCGACCCGTCAGGCAATCGTTGCGAGGTGTTCTGCGGTGGTGACTACACCTATCCGGATCACAAACCCGTTACCTGGACAGCAGACGAACTCGGCAAGGCCATCTTCTATCACGATCGCCAGCTGAACGAGCGCTTCCTGACGGTATTGACCTGATCCCAAACCGACAAAACAGGATGAAGCAGCAATGAAAGAGATCAAGCATTACATCAACGGTGAGTATGTCGGTTCTGCCAGTGGTAAGCAGTTCGACAATGTGAACCCGGTGAACGGCCAGGCCTTCGCCCGGGTTCACGAAGCCGGCCGGGAAGAGGTGGACGCAGCGGTGAAAGCCGCCCGCGCCGCCCTGAGCGGTCCCTGGGGCAAGATGACGCTGGATGAGCGCACCCGGATTCTGCACAAAGTCGCCGATGGCATTAACGAGCGCTTTGACGAATTCCTGGAAGCGGAATGCATGGACACGGGCAAGCCGAAGTCCATGGCCAGCCATATCGATATTCCCCGGGGAGCGGCCAATTTCAAGGTATTCGCTGACATGATCAAGAACGTTCCGACTGAATCCTTTGAAATGGCCACCCCGGATGGCACGGGTGCACTGAACTACGCGGTTCGTCGTCCAAAGGGTGTGATTGGTGTAATCAGCCCCTGGAACCTGCCATTGCTGCTGATGACCTGGAAAGTCGGCCCGGCACTGGCGTGTGGCAACACCGTGGTGGTCAAACCCTCGGAAGAGACGCCGACCACCACCGCCTTGCTGGGCGAAGTGATGAAAGACGCCGGTGTGCCGGATGGCGTGTACAACGTGGTGCACGGCTTCGGTGGTGACTCCGCCGGCCAGTTCCTTACCGAGCATCAGGACGTGGACGGCTTCACCTTTACCGGCGAAACCACCACCGGCGAAACCATCATGAAGTCCGCCGCCAAGGGCATCCGGGATATCTCCCTGGAGCTGGGCGGCAAGAACGCCGGCCTGGTGTTTGCCGATTGCGACATGGACAAGGCCATCGAAGGCACCATGCGCTCGGCGTTCGTCAACTGTGGCCAAGTGTGCCTGGGTACCGAGCGGGTATACGTGGAGCGCTCCATCTTCGACGAGTTCGTTGCCCGTTTGAAAGAGGAAGCCGAAAAACTGCGCATTGGCCCGCCCGATGACGACTCTGCCAACTTTGGCCCGCTGGTCAGTCTGAAGCACCGGGAGAAAGTGCTCTCCTACTACCAGCAAGCCGTGGACGACGGCGCCACTGTCATCACTGGCGGTGGTGTGCCGGATATGCCGGAGCAGTACGCCGGCGGTGCGTGGGTTCAGCCCACCATCTGGACTGGCCTGTCTGAGGATTCAACGGTGGTGACCGACGAAATCTTCGGGCCCTGCTGCCATATCCAGCCGTTCGATACCGAAGAGGAAGCCATCGAGCTTGCCAACCGCCTGCCGTATGGCCTGGCTTCCGCGATCTGGACCGAAAACGTGAGTCGGGCTCACCGCGTGGCCGGGCGGATTGAAGCCGGGATCATCTGGGTGAACAGCTGGTTCCTGCGGGATCTACGCACGCCCTTTGGTGGCAGCAAGCAATCCGGTATTGGCCGTGAAGGTGGTGTGCACTCCCTGGAGTTCTACACCGAGATGAAAAACGTCTGTATCAAGCTGTGAGGTCATCATGAATGCATCTGTAGAAAGCCCGGAAATCGGGCGGGAAATTATCGCGGCCGGTTACCGCACCAACGTCCACGACCAGGGCGAAGGCGGTTTTCCGGTAATGATGATTCACGGCTCCGGCCCCGGTGTTACCGCCTGGGCCAACTGGCGCCTGGTGATTCCGGAGCTGGCCAAACATCGTCGTGTGGTGGCGCCGGACATGCTGGGTTTCGGTTACAGCGAACGCCCGGAAGATCAGGTTTATGACCGGGAGCGTTGGGTTAAACATGCCGTCGGTGTAATGGACGAACTGGGGCTCGAGCAAGTGGACCTGATCGGCAATTCGTTCGGCGGCGGCCTGGCCCTGGCGTTGGCCATTGAGCACCCGCAACGGGTACGCCGTCTGGTGTTGATGGGTTCCGTGGGTGTCAGTTTCCCGATCACCAAAGGACTGGATGAAGTCTGGGGCTATGAACCTTCCATCGAAAACATGCGCCGGCTGATGGACGTGTTCGCCTACGACAAGAGCCTTCTGACCGACGAACTGGCCGAAATGCGCTACCAAGCCAGCGTGCGCCCCGGGTTTCAGGAATCCTTTGCGGCCATGTTCCCGGCTCCGCGTCAGCGCTGGGTGGACAACCTGGCCAGCCCGGAAGAAGACATCCGCAAACTATCCCACGAAACCCTGATTCTTCACGGCAGGGAAGACGAGGTCATCCCCCTGGAAGCCTCCTACAAGCTCGCCGAATTGATTGACCGGGCACAGCTGCATGTCTTCGGCCGTTGCGGCCACTGGACCCAGATTGAACACGCCGACCGGTTTGCCCGGTTGGTCAACGATTTCCTGAACGAAGCGGATCAGGCCGCCGGAGGTAAGTAATGGATAAGCAACAGATCCAGGCATTCGGTGACGAACTGTACGAAGCCATGGTGCACCGGGAAGCAGTGCCTCCACTGACCAGCCGGGCTGATGACATCACCATCGACGATGCCTACCACATCTCCCTGCGCATGCTCGAACGTCGTCAGCAGGCCGGGGCGCGAATCATCGGCAAAAAGATTGGTGTTACCAGCAAGGCGGTGATGAACATGCTGAACGTGCACCAGCCCGATTTCGGTTACCTGACCGACGACATGGTGTTCAACAGTGGTGAAGAGGTGCGCATCAGTGACCGCCTGATTGCCCCACGTGCGGAAGGCGAGGTGGCCTTCATCCTGAAAAAGGACCTGTCTGGCCCGGGGGTGACTAACGCCGACGTGCTGGCGGCCACCGAGTGTGTGATGCCGTGTTTCGAAATTGTCGATTCCCGCATCCAGGACTGGAAGATCGCTATCCAGGACACCATTGCCGACAACGCCTCGTGCGGGCTGTTTGTGCTGGGCGACAAAGCGGTATCGCCTCGCGATGTGGACCTGGTCACCTGCGGCATGGTGGTCGAGAAGAACGGATCGATTATCAGCACGGGTGCCGGCGCGGCGGCACTGGCGTCACCGGTGAACTGCGTTACCTGGCTGGCCAATACGTTGGGTGAATTCGGTATCTCGCTGAAAGCGGGCGAAGTGATCCTTTCCGGCTCGCTGGTGCCTTTGGAGCCGGTGAAGGCCGGTGACCACATGCGCGTTGACATCGGCGGCATTGGCAGTGCGTCCGTGTGCTTCTCCTGAGCACGCCGGCAACAAGAACAACGAGGACAGTGCTATGAGCAACAAAATCAAAGCAGCGATCATCGGCTCGGGCAACATCGGTACCGATCTGATGATCAAGATTCTGCGCAATGGCCAGAACGTTGAGATGGGCGTGATGGTCGGCATCGACGAAAACTCCGACGGCCTTGCCCGCGCCCGCCGCATGGGCGTGGCCACGACGCACGAAGGCGTGGAAGGGCTGGTGAAAATGCCGGAGTTTGCCGACATCGACGTGGTGTTCGACGCCACCTCGGCCGGCGCCCATCGCCACAACGATGTGTTCCTGCGGGGCCACAAGGAAGACATCAAGATGATCGACCTGACCCCGGCGGCCATTGGCCCTTACTGCGTGCCGGTGGTGAACCTGGAGAAGCACCTGAAAGAAGGCAACGTGAACATGGTCACCTGTGGCGGCCAGGCCACCATTCCCATGGTGGCGGCGGTGTCCAACGTGGCCAAGGTGCACTACGCCGAGATCGTCGCATCCATTTCCAGCAAGTCTGCCGGCCCCGGCACCCGGGCCAACATTGACGAGTTCACCGAAACCACCTCCAAGGCCATTGAAGTGGTCGGCGGGGCGGAGAAGGGCAAGGCCATCATCATCCTCAACCCGGCCGAACCGCCGTTGCTGATGCGTGACACCGTCTACGTGTTGTCGGAAAAAGCCGACCAGGTCGCCGTTGAGAAGTCCGTCGAGGAAATGGCTGCCGCCGTGGCCAGCTACGTGCCGGGTTACCGCCTGAAGCAGAAGGTCCAGTTTGATGAAATCCCCGAGGATCAGCCCATCAACGTGCCGGGTCTGGGGTATTTCAGTGGCCTGAAGACGTCCATTTTCCTGGAAGTGGAAGGAGCGGCCCATTACCTGCCGGCCTACGCCGGCAACCTGGACATCATGACCTCCGCCGCGCTGGGCACCGCCGAGCGCATCGCCGAATCGCTGGTCCATTAAGGAGGAACGAACAATGACTTATAACCCCGGTAAAAAACTCTACATCTCGGACGTGACCCTGCGCGATGGCAGTCACGCGATTCGTCACCAGTACTCGATCAAGAACGTGCAGGACATTGCCCGGGCACTGGACAAGGCCAAGGTGGATTCCATCGAAGTGGCTCATGGCGACGGCCTGCAGGGCTCCAGCTTCAACTACGGCTTCGGTGCCCACACCGATCTGGAGTGGATCGAAGCGGTGGCTGAAGTGGTGGAGCACTCGCAAATTGCCACCTTGCTGTTGCCTGGCATCGGCACCGTGGAAGACCTGGAAGACGCGTACAAGGCCGGCGCTCGAACCGTCCGCGTGGCTACCCACTGCACCGAGGCGGATGTCTCCCGGCAGCATATCGAGCACGCCCGTAAGCTCGGCATGGACACCGTTGGCTTTCTGATGATGAGCCACATGCAGACCCCCCAGGGGTTGGCGGAACAGGCGAAGCTGATGGAAGACTACGGCGCCACCTGCCTGTACGTGGTCGACTCCGGCGGTGCCATGAACATGAACGACATCCGGGATCGCTTCCGGGCGATGAAAGACGTCCTTAAACCGGAAACCGAAACCGGTATTCACGCCCACCACAACCTGGCGCTGGGCGTGGCCAACTCCATCGTGGCGGTGGAAGAGGGCTGTGACCGGGTAGACGCCTCCCTGTCTGGCATGGGCGCAGGCGCCGGTAACGCGCCGCTGGAAGTGTGCATCGCCGCCTTCGACAAGATGGGCTGGGATCACGGCACCGATGTGTACGCCCTGATGGATGCCGCTGATGACATCGTTCGCCCGCTGCAGGACCGTCCGGTACGGGTGGACCGCGAAACCCTCGCACTGGGGTATGCCGGTGTGTACTCCAGCTTCTTGCGCCATTCGGAAGTGGCGGCGAAGAAGTACGGCCTGAAGACCGTGGACATTCTGGTGGAGCTGGGCAAACGCCGCATGGTGGGTGGCCAGGAAGACATGATTGTGGACGTAGCCCTGGACCTGCTGAAAGCGCAAGAGGAGCAAAAGGCATGAGCAAGACATTGAGCAACGAACAGATGCTGGCGCTGGCGGAGCACGTGGAAAATGCCGAGCTTCAAGCCCATGACATTACCAAGGTCACCAATGACTATCCGGACATGACCTTCGAGGACGCCTACGACGTGCAGTGGGAAATCCGCCGCCGTAAGGAAGCCCGGGGCAACAAAGTAGTGGGTATGAAAATGGGCCTGACCTCCTGGGCCAAGATGGCCCAGATGGGCGTGGATACTCCCATTTACGGCTTCCTGGCGGACTATTTCAGCGTGCCGGACGGCGGTGTGGTCAACACCAAAGAACTGATTCACCCGAAGATCGAGGCGGAAGTGGCGTTCGTCACCAAGGCGCCACTGCAAGGCCCGGGCTGCCATATCGGTGATGTGCTGGCGGCCACCGACTTCGTCATCCCCGCCGTGGAAGTGATCGACTCACGCTATGAGAATTTCAAGTTTGATTTGGTGAGTGTGGTCGCGGACAACGCCAGTTCCACCCGCTTTATCACCGGTGGCCAGATGGGCGATGTCTCGGATGTGGACCTGAAAACCCTGGGCGTGGTGGTCGAGAAAAACGGTGAGGTAGTCGATGTGGGTGCAGGCGCCGCCGTGCTGGGCCATCCGGCTTCCAGCGTTGCCATGCTGGCCAACCTGCTGGCCGAGCGGGGTGAGCACATCCCCGCAGGCACCTTCATCATGACCGGCGGCATCACCGCAGCCATTGCCGTGGAAGCTGGCGACAACATCACCGTTCGTTACCAGGGCCTGGGTACCGTCTCAGCCCGCTTCGAATAAGGAGGTCTTATGCCGATTGCACAGATCAACATTCTGGAAGGCCGAACCGATGAGCAAAAGGAAGCGCTGATCAGGGAAGTCAGCGAGGCCATTGTGCGTTCGCTGGACGCGCCGATCGAAAGTGTGCGGGTGATCATCAATGAGATGCCCAAACAGCACTTCGGTATCGGCGGGCGATCGGCGGAAAAACTCGGGCGTTGACGTCCTCTCGGGGCCGGCGGGCCCCTCATTCAAAACCACTACAAATACAAAAATGGTGAACACTATGAGAACGACCAAACTGCTTGTCGCTGCCGGCACGCTCGGCCTTGCTCTGTCTGCGGCTCCAGCCCTGGCTGTGAACGGCCATTACGTGGGCGGCATTGAGGGCACCAAAGGCCCATCTCTGCCTCCGGAAGGGCTTTATTATCGCGGTTACCTGGTGCAGTACGAGATTGATAGTCTTCAGGACGACGACAGTAATGATGTGCCTTTGGACAACGAGGGTTCGGTTACGGCCTTTGCTAACCGCTTTATCTATGTCACCGACAAGAAATTCCTCGGGGCGGATTACGGCATGGAAACCATCATTATTGCCCAGCGCAACGACTTTGATTTTGAGGCTCTTGGCGCTGATGAAACAGAATCTGGCATTGGCGACGTCTTCCTAGGACCGGTGATTCTGGGTTGGCACGGACAGCAATGGGATGCCGTATTTGCCGCTGGTCACTGGTTTGATACCGGTGACTATGATGCCGCAGATCCCGCTTCCATCGGGAAGGGGCACGGTACAACCATGCTGACTCTCGGTGGCACTTGGTATTTCGACGAACAGCGAGACTGGTCGTTCTCGGCATTGTCCCGTTATGAGATCAAAACCGAGCAAGAAGATACCGATATCACCAAAGGCGACAGCTGGATTGTCGAGTGGGCGCTTGGCAAGGTTTTGGATAACGGCGTGGAAGTTGCACTGGCTGGTTATGACGGCTGGCAGCTGGAGTCAGACAGCGGCCCCCAAACCACCAACGCTAAGGTAGAACAACACGCCATTGGCGCCGAGGTCACGTTTCCGGTAAAAGCCATTGGCGCCCAGCTCAGCGGCGCGGTGTACACCGAGTATGCCAACAAGAATCGCCCCGAAGGCAACCTGTTCCGTCTGCATTTAACCAAAGCCTTTTAAACCCGACAGGTTAACGCGATCGGCAAACAGACAACCCGTGCCGGCGTATTTTGCGCCGGCTCAGGGTTGATGGTCGTAACAAAGGCAATGGGTGCATTATGTCGGAATCAGGCCAACACGAATTTCTCCAAGCAACCTCGAGACTGACTGAAACAGCCGTTCTGACCATGCTCCAGGCAGCAGTGGGTAAGGCTGAAGATTTAGGCATTCGCGCGACGATTGCTGTCACGGATTCATCCGGAAGTTTGCTGGGTTACCTGAAAATGACGGACTCATTTCTGGTTTCCTCCGAGCTTGCCCGCAAAAAAGCAATTACGGCTGCCGGAATGGCCACCGAAACGGTGGAACTGGAGGGCCTGCTGGCATCAGCCCCTGACCGGGTATTGAATGGCCTGACCTCAACTGAGGACTTTACTGTCGTTGGCGGTGGAGTACCCCTGTTTCAGAACCAGGTTCTGGTTGGCGGTATTGGTGTATCCGGAGGCTCGGAAGATCAGGACATTGAGTGTGCCCGAGCGGCGGCTCAGGCAACCCAACTGTTGCGGAAAACGAAATGACAGCGGCTCCATTACTGGCAAGTCCTTTAAGTGAACTGGCACAGGCGTTAGAGGAGGGAAATCTTACCAGTGAGCAGTTGGTAGCCTCCGCTATCGAGGCTTATCGCGCCAGTGACGACAACGCCTACATTCAATGGTGCCCGGAGCAGGCACTGGCGCTGGCCAAAGCCAGTGACCGGGCCCGGAAGGCCGGTGCCTTTACCGGCCCTTTGATGGGGCTGCCGGTGTCGGTGAAAGACCTTTTCGGCGTACCGGGGCTGCCCATTCATGCTGGTTGTGCCGGGCCATTGCCCGATAGGTGGCAAGCAGCAGGCCCTGTCATTAAGGCTTTAAACGCCCAGCTGGCGCCTGTGGTGGGTAAAACCCACTCTGTGGAACTGGCTTTTGGTGGGTTGGGTACCAACAGCCATTGGGGAACGCCACGAAACCCCTGGGCTAAACAGCTACATCGCGTGCCGGGTGGTTCCAGTTCGGGCGCAGGGGTGTCACTGGTTAACGGAACAGCGGCGCTGGCGCTGGGTACCGATACAGCTGGTTCCATCAGGGTGCCGGCTGCAATGACTGGCGTTGCGGGCCTGAAACTGACGGCTGGGCGCTGGCCTACCCGTCAAATCGTGCCCCTGTCTCCTACTCTGGATACACCTGGTTTGATGGCTCGACGTGTTGAAGATCTTGCCTATGCATTTCGCGCTCTTGATCCGGTGGTCAGCAAACAGCGGCTGGTGCACACACGCGTTCCCGAGCTGGCTGATCTGACATTCGGCGTACCCTCTGCATTCTTTTGGGAAAACTGCAGCCCCGGTATTGCGGAAGCCGTGGAGTCAGCGTTTAAGGTGTTTGAGCGTGCCGGGGCCCGCCTGGTGCCTTTTGAGCTGCCAGGTGTGGAACAGATTCATGAACTGTTTCTGAAGGGAGGGGTGGCCGCGCCGGAGCTGGCCGCCTTCATTCGAGAAGACATACCGGAAATTGTGGCCTCTTTGGACCCCAATGTGGCGGCCAGGTTGCGCACGGCGGAAGAGCTGCCAGCCTGGGAGTATATTCAGCGTTTGAAACTGATGGCGCATCTCTCCGCCGAGGCAGCCAGTCAGATGCAGCAGGTTGATGCCGTACTGACTCCGACCGTCACCCTGACCCCGCCTGCTGTCGATAGCCTGAAAGACCCGAAGGCTTACGCAGCAGCCAATATACAGGCTCTGCGTAACACGGCAATCGGCAATTATCTGGGGCTTTGTGGGCTCAGTTTGCCGGTCGGGCTGGACCAAGCCGGTTTGCCGGTTGGCTTGCAGGTTTTGACCGGTCCATGGCAGGAGGAGCGCCTGCTGGGGATCGGCCAGGCCATTGAGCGTGGCATCGGGCCTGGCCCTGATATACTCGGAAACTAATTCAGAACGTTATTGTATGAACTTTCTCAATCAGAGGTTTCCTTGGTTACTTTAAATATGCTGATGATCGGAGCTGGTGGTATCGGGGGCTACTACGCCGCAAGGCTGGCGCAGACGGGTCATAACGTTGTCTTGTCTGCCAGGGGCGCACACCTTGAAGCGTTGCAATCCAATGGACTGATCGTTGATTACGAGGGAAGTGTCAGTCACCACGATCTGCCCGCGTTTGATCACCAGGCCCTGATGAAAACGCACCGGGCGGATGATTTCGACCTGATTGTTATTGCCCTGAAATCCACCGCTACGGACTCGGTTATGGTTGAGTTGTCAGAGTGGCTGCAGGATGGCTCAGTGCCTGTCTTGTCGCTGCAGAATGGGGTGGACAACGAACAGCGTATTGCCCGGGAGGTTGGTGAGCAGCGAGTGCTGGGCGGCCTGGCCGTGCGCATTGGGGGTCATATCACGGAGCCCGGAAAAGTCTACGCCGAAGGCGTGGCCCAGGTTGTCATGGGAGCCTGGCCGGTACAGGCCCGGAACGACCTACGCACCAGCTTGTTGTCGCGACTGGAAAGCGAATTCACCGAAGCCGGCATACCCACCAGAGTTACCGACGACATTCATTATGAATTATGGCGCAAGCTGGTGATCAACAATGGCGTGAATCCGTTGTCGGCACTCACTCACCTGGACACCCGCACTCTGACCCACCATCCGGAATTCGGAAAAGTGGTGTACGGCATGATGGCGGAAACCGTCCAGGCTTCAAAGGCCGATGGCGTGAACCTGACTGAACGTGATCTGGATGAGATGTTTGAGCTGATCAGCAGCTTTAACGCCATCAAAACCTCGATGCTGGTGGACCAGGAAAAAGGCCGGCCGCTTGAGCTGGACAGTATTTCCGGCGCCGTGCTTCGGCGTTGCCAAAGCCTTGGCATCGAGGCGCCTTATACCCGCACGGTGCATGCACTCCTGCAACATCGAAATACCCTCTAACTGCTAATCCTTTCCACTGAAAGGTAACAAGAAATCATGAATGACCTGATGTCACAAGCCGTGGATCTGATGATTGCCGGCATGGGCTTTGTGTTTGCGT
>ERZ1673960.78-NODE-78-length-23187-cov-26.922488_pt1 | contig 23187 bp, 14 predicted proteins | sample MGYA00580190_ERZ1673960 | MGnify/ENA primary metagenome ERZ1673960 (study PRJEB41334, sample SAMN05608106) | rock metagenome | biome: terrestrial subsurface; feature: shale formation; material: shale | place: USA: Pennsylvania ...
GAATGCCGGCCTGTCACGCCGGAGGTCGCGGGTTCGAGTCCCGTCCGCTCCGCCACTTCTCAAAAATTAAAGTCCCACGTTGGGGCTTTTTTTTTGCCTGTAATTCATGCCTTCCTAGCACTAGTCGAAAAAAAACGCCGTTTGAGCGTTACGCGCTTGCCACTGTTACAATATAACCATAAAGTAAAGAAATTAAATATCACAATAACAAGTTAGGAGATAACTATGCGTAAAACGCTCGTAGCCGTTGCTATTGGTACAGCGCTATCGCTCGCCGCATGTAGCGATGCTGAACAACAGAACCAACAAACTTCACAACAAGCTGAAACCGCGCAAGCGGAACAAGCGAGTAAAGACGTTGCTCAACAAAATCCATTTTTTGAGCCTAGCCCACTGCAGTATCAAGCACCTGATTTCGATGCGATCAAATTCGAACATTTCGAACCTGCATTTGAGCGCGGCATGAAAGAGCACATGGAAGAGATTGAAGCAATTGCTTCAAACTCAGAAGCTCCTACCTTCGAGAACACCATCGTTGCGATGGAAAAATCAGGCCAGATCCTGAATCGTGTAAGCGCTGTGTTTTATAACCTTTCATCTTCAAACAGCGACGATCAAATTCGTGATTTGCAAGTCAAGTTAGCGCCGAAAATGTCAGCGCATAGCGATAATATCTCGCTCAACGCAGACTTGTTTGCACGCATTAAAACCTTATATGACAAGCGTGAATCACTGGGTCTAGATACGGCTTCTTTACGTTTGCTTGAAGATACTTACAAAAGCTTTGTACGTTCAGGTGCACAACTCAGTGATGCGGATAAACAAAAAATCCGTGATATCAATGAGCAGCTATCAAGTCTCACTACCGAGTTTCGCAACAACTTGATGAACCTGACACAAGAAAATGTTATCTACGTTAAGGATAAAGCGGAGCTGGCAGGTTTGAGTGATAGCCGTATTCGCTCGTTAGCTAGTGCTGCTGAGAGTCGCGACCATAAAGGTGAGTACGCCATTGTATTAACTAATACCACGCGCCAGTCGATTCTAGCAGAGCTCGAAAACCGTGAGTTACGCCAGCGTGTATGGGAAGCTTCAGCTAACCGTGGCACTGGGAACACGAAAACAGACCAACGTCCTCTAGTTAAGAAACTCGTTGAGTTACGTGCTCAGAAGGCGAGTTTATTAGGCTACGATAGCTGGGGAGATTACACCTTAGAAACCAATATGGCAGGTAACCCAGAGGCCGCACAAGACATGCTACGTGACTTGGTTCCAGCGGTTGTATCGAACGTTGAGCGCGAAGCGCAAGAAATTCAAGCAGCTATCGATGCAGACGGTAAAAACTTCGAACTGAAGCCGTGGGATTGGTTCTACTACGCCGAGAAAGTGCGTGAAGCTAAATACGCAATCGATGGCGAACAAGTTAAACAATACTTTGAATTCAACCGTGTGTTAAAAGATGGTGTGTTCTATGCGATGAACCAGCTGTTTGGCATCACATTTAAAGAACGTGATGATATTCCAGTTTATCATCCTGACGTTGAAGTCTATGAAGTGTTTGATGTTGATGGCTCAAGCTTAGGCCTGTTCTATGCCGATTACTATGCGCGCGAGAGCAAGCGTGGTGGTGCTTGGATGAGTTCATTCCGCAGCCAATCAGAACTGCTTAATCAAAAGCCTGTTATTCTCAATAACATGAACATCACAAAAGCACCAGAAGGTGAGCCGACCTTATTGAGCTTTGATGAAGTATCCACGATGTTCCACGAGATGGGTCACGCGTTACACGGGATGTTCTCTGATGTGAAATACCCGTCACAAGCGGGTACTAACGTACCGCGCGATTATGTCGAGTTCCCATCTACGTTCCAAGAAGACTGGACTTTGAATCCTAAAGTAATCGCTCACTATGCTAAACACTATGAGACCGGCGAGCAGATTCCACAAGAGTTGCTTGATAAAGTACTTGCGGCACGTAATTTCAACCAAGGTTTTGACACCTTAGAGTACGTTGCGGCGGCCTTGCTCGATCTGGAATATCACACAGTACCGGCGGGAGAAGATATTGGTGATGTGGGCGAGTTTGAGCAAAAAGCCCTTGAAGAAAATGGTGTAGCGGTTGAAGCGGTGCCACCGCGTTATCGTTCGACCTATTTCGCACATGTCTTTGCAGGCGGCTACTCTGCTGGCTATTACGCTTATATGTGGAGCGAGGTGCTTGCAGCAGATGCATTTAAGTATATGAACCAAAATGGTGGTTTGACGCTAGAAAATGGTCAAGCATTCCGTCGCGATATCTTATCGCAGGGTAGCAGTAAAGATCCGATGCAGCAGTACATCGATTGGCGTGGTCAAAAACCGACTGTTGAAGCCCTGCTTGAGCGTCGTGGTTTGACGGAACCAAAAGTTGACTAAAAACATTTAGTAAATCTGTAATATAGTGCTGTAAATAAAAGCCACTGGCGTTATGATCGCCAGTGGCTTTTTCATTTATCGGCAGGGATATTACAAGCAATGACAGAAAAAATTGTCGTGGTTGGAGGCGGTGCAGGTGGTTTAGAGTTGGCGACCCAATTAGGAAGAAGTTTAGGGCGCTCCGGTAAGGCAGAAGTGTTATTAGTTGATAGAAATAGCACGCACGTTTGGAAACCGTTACTGCATGAGGTTGCATCAGGTGCGCTTGACTCGCGACTCGCAGAACTTGATTACCGAGGACAAGGAGCTCGTTCTGGCTTTCGGTTTATCGTGGGCACGCTGGAAGCCGTTGATAAAGACAATAAAACCATTACTTTAGCGGCGATAGAGGAAGAAGGCGAGGAAGTGCTGGCACCACGCACTTTAAATTATGACAAGCTTATTCTATCCGTCGGTAGCGTCACTGCTGATTTTGGTACGCCAGGCGTCGCTGAACATTGCTACTTCCTCGACTCAACGGCGCAAGCCGATGCTTTTCACCATCATCTTTTGAACGAATTCTTGCGTGTTAACCAGGCACTCGAAGATGGTCATGATGTCACCCTAGACGTCGCTATTGTAGGCGGCGGTGCCACCGGTGTTGAACTTGCTGCTGAACTAGTACATTCCGTGTCTCTGCTGTCAATCTACGGTTTAGGCCACCTCACTCGCGATCGACTGAATATCACGTTAGTTGAAGCAGGTAAGCGCTTATTACCCGCATTGCCCGAGCGTTTATCACAATCGGTGCATAAAAAGCTTAATAAACTCGGAGTAAAAGTGCTGCTTGGTAACCCCGCCAAGGAAGCCCAAAAAGGTCAGTTGGTACTTAATGATGGACAAAGTATCAAAGGCGATCTAATGGTGTGGGCAGCCGGGGTTCGAGCACCTGATTTCTTGACGGAATTGGGTCTGCCAACGCGGAAAAATAATCAGATCGAAGTTGACTCGTTCTTACAAGCAAAAGGTGCCGATTCAATTTATGCATTGGGCGATTGTGCCGCCTGTGCCATTGACGAAAACCGCTTTGTCCCACCGCGTGCGCAGTCGGCTCATCAAATGGCTGACTGTCTTTATAAAAATATCCGTCGCATGCAAAAAGGCAAAGCGCCCAAAGCATTTAAGTACAAAGACCGTGGCTCATTGGTATCGCTCAGCCGATTTTCGGCCGTAGGGAACTTAATGCAAAGTAAGAGCTTATCGATGTCTATCGAGGGCACGCTGGCGCGTTATGCTTATGCGAGTCTCTACCGCATGCATCAACGTGCGTTACACGGCTGGTGGAAGATGCTGCTCGTTATTGCTGTGGATAAGCTGAACCACGCGGTTAAACCCCGTTTAAAACTGCACTAAGCATGTACTTGAATAGCCCGATAAGGCAGAATATCGGCTTAATATTCAGCATGCAGTTTACCAATTAGGTTTTTAATGGCAGCAGATACTTCTTTTGTTCATTTAAGAATTCACAGTGACTTTTCAATGGTGGATGGGCTTACTAAAGTGAAGCCCATTTGTCAGCGTGTGGCGGACATGAATATGCCCGCTATGGCGCTTACCGATCAAATGAACTTTTGTGGTCTGGTGCAATATTATGGCGCAGCTCACAGCCAAGGTCTCAAGCCGCTTATCGGGGCTGACTTATGGGTATGGGGTGACTACCCCGAAGGTGAGATTTTTCGCCTGACCGCATTGGCAATGAACAATGATGGATATCAGCAGATTATCCAACTTATTTCAAAAGCCTATTTGCGCGGTCACGTGCAGGGCAAGCCGGTGATTGATAAAGCCTGGCTGGCGCAGCATAATGACGGCATCATTCTGCTCTCGGGCGCGCGCGAAGGGGATATTGGCCGAGCGTTGTTGAAAGGTCATCAGGAACCTTTGCAAGAGAGCCTGGCGTTCTATAAGCAATACTTTCCTGAGCGATTTTATCTCGAGCTTATTCGTACCGGTCGCGCAGAGGAAGAGGCGTATCTGCATAGTGCGGTTCAACTCGCGGCAGAGCATGATTTGCCGGTAGTCGCGACGAACGAAGTGGTATTCCTCGAAGAAGAGAACTTCGAAGCACACGAAATTCGAGTCGCTATTCATGATGGCTATCAACTCGGTGATAAGCGACGTCCCAAAAAATACTCACCACAACAGTACTTGCGCAGTGCTGAAGAAATGCACGAACTGTTTGCCGATTTACCCGAAGCGTTGGAAAACACCGTTGAAATCGCAAAACGTTGTAATGTCACCATTCGTTTAGGTGAATATTTCCTCCCGGCGTTTCCCACAGGTGATTTAACGGAAGGTGACTACCTCGTTAAGGTTTCGCGCGAAGGTTTAGAAGAACGACTAGAATTTTTATTTCCCGACGAGGCAGAACGTCAAGCAAAACGTCCTCCTTACGATGAGCGCTTGCAAACCGAACTCGATGTCATTAACCAGATGGGGTTCCCGGGCTATTTCCTTATCGTCATGGAGTTTATTCAGTGGAGTAAGGATAACAATATTCCTGTGGGGCCGGGTCGTGGTTCAGGTGCAGGCTCGCTAGTCGCTTACGCGTTAAAAATCACCGATCTCGACCCGCTCGAATTTGACTTACTATTCGAACGTTTCTTGAATCCAGAACGTGTTTCAATGCCAGACTTTGATGTCGATTTTTGTATGGATCGACGCGACGAAGTGATTGACCATGTCGCAGAACTGTATGGGCGCGACGCGGTATCACAGATTATTACCTTCGGTACGATGGCCGCTAAAGCCTCGATTCGAGACGTGGGGCGTGTGCTGGGTCACCCTTACGGCTTTGTTGATGGCATCTCTAAATTGGTGCCTGGCGATCCAGGCATGACGTTGGCAAAAGCCTTTGAGCAAGTGCCCGAATTGGGCGAACGGTACGATGCCGACGAAGAAGTCAAAGAATTGATAGATTTCGCTCGTATCTTAGAGGGCGTGACACGTAACGCAGGTAAACATGCGGGCGGCGTGGTCATTTCGCCGACCACTATTACTGACTTTGCCGCACTCTATTGTGATGACGAGGGTAAAAACCCGGTTACTCAGTTTGACAAGAACGATGTGGAATCGGCGGGACTCGTAAAGTTTGACTTTTTAGGGCTACGGACATTGACCATCATTCAATGGGCATTGGATATGGTTAATGCACGCAAGAAAGAGGCGGGCGAACCGCTCATTGATATCAACGCAATTAGCTTAAATGACAAACAGTGTTTTGATGTGCTCAAACGCGCTGAAACAACAGCCGTTTTTCAGCTCGAATCAGCTGGAATGAAGAAGCTGATTTTGCGACTGCTGCCGGATAGTTTTGAGGACATCATCGCGTTGGTAGCGCTGTTCCGACCGGGCCCTCTCGAATCAGGTATGGTTGATAACTTCATTGATCGTAAGCACGGGCGAGAAAAAGTATCTTATCCCGATGAAACGTATCAACACGAGTGTCTCGAGCCGATACTCGAGCCAACTTATGGCGTTATTTTATACCAAGAGCAGGTGATGCAGGTTGCCCAGGTGATGGCAGGCTACTCGCTCGGTGGTGCCGACTTGTTGCGTCGTGCGATGGGTAAGAAGAAACCGGAAGAGATGGCGAAGCAGCGAGAGGTATTCCGCGAGGGCGCGCACAACAATAATATCGATCCCGAGTTGGCGATGAAGATCTTCGACTTGGTGGAGAAGTTTGCGGGTTATGGTTTTAACAAATCGCACTCCGCGGCCTATGCTTTAGTCTCTTATCAAACATTGTGGATGAAAACTCATTATCCTGCGGAATTCATGGCAGCGGTCATGTCGGCGGATATGGATAACACCGATAAAATCGTCACCCTAGCGGATGAATGCGAACGCATGGGCTTAGTGTTGCTTCCACCGGATGTTAATAAAGGGGTGTACAAGTTTACCGTCGATGATGAACAACGCGTCGTTTACGGTATTGGCGCAATTAAAGGCGTGGGTGAAGCACCGATTGAGGCCATTTTAGAGGCACGTAATGAAGGGGGTCCATTTACGGACTTATTCGATTTTTGCTGTCGTGTCGATCTCAAGAAACTCAACAAACGTGTTTTAGAGCGTTTGATTCGTGCGGGTGCGATGGATAGCTTAGGTCCGCATCGTGCCAGTTTGATGGCTTCCCTTGAAAAGGCAATGCGGCAAGCTGTGCAACACCGGCAGGCTGAAAGCATTGGGCAAGCTGATATGTTTGGCGTGCTCACGACAGAGCCTGAAGCCGTTGAGCACGAATTTGAAAAAATAAAGCCTTGGCCTGAAGCGGTATGGCTCGAAGGTGAGAGAGAGACCCTAGGTCTGTACTTGACTGGACATCCTATTAACCGTTTTCGAGCAGAATTGCAGCATTACGTGGTCGGGCAGCTTGCTAATGTTAATGAGACCCGTAAAAACGAATACGTGGGAGTAGCCGGCTTGGTAATTGACGTTCGTGTGATTACCAACAAACGTGGGCAACGCTTTGCGATTGTTACATTAGACGATAAAAGCGCACGTATGGACGTGATGCTGTATAGTAATGAATACGAAAGTTACCAACACGTGCTCGAAAAAGACAGAATTTTGTGGGCAAAAGGTGAGGTACGATTTGATAACTTCTCTGGCAGTAATAGAATGGTCGCCAGAGAAGTAATGACAATTGAGCAGGCGCGTGCCAGTTTTGTTAAACATTTGGCGATCACGGTGACCGGTGAACAAATTGAAAAGGGTATGACTAAGCGTCTCGCTGAGACAATGCGACCCTTTGCACAAGGCACCTGTCCAGTAAAAATTCATTACCGAGGTGAACGCGCGTTGGCCTCGATGAACGTTGGGGCTCAGTGGTATGTTGAGCCGACTGACGAACTAATACATCATTTACACGATCTACTGGGTGAACAGTGGGTCACGCTCGAGTTTTAGAGGAAACATTAAATAATGAGCCTAAACTTTTTGGATTTTGAACAACCGATAGCCGAACTCGAAGCCCAAATTGAAGAATTAAAGAATGTTGGCGAACGTGGTGAGCTTGATATAAATATCGAAGAAGAGCTCCAACGGCTTAAGCAAAAGAGCAAAGAGCTGACCGAGAAAATTTTCTCTGAGTTAGGCGCTTGGCAGGTTGCGCAGTTAGCGCGTCATCCTCTGCGTCCTTATACACTGGATTACATCAAGCGCATTTTTACTGAGTTTGATGAAATGGCAGGCGATCGTGCTTACGCAAACGATGAAGCAATTATCGGTGGTGTAGCGCGACTTGATGGCAGACCCGTGATGGTTATTGGTCAGCAAAAAGGGCGCGAAACCAAAGATAAGATACGTAGAAACTTTGGTATGCCAAAACCTGAAGGCTACCGAAAGGCGTTGCGCTTAATGGAGACGGCTGAGCGTTTTAATATGCCCATCATCACTTTTATCGATACACCGGGCGCGTATCCCGGGATTGGCGCAGAAGAGCGTGGCCAGAGTGAAGCGATTGCGCGTAACCTGAAAGTCATGGCGCGTCTTACTGTACCTATCGTTTGCACCGTAATTGGCGAAGGTGGCTCCGGTGGTGCCTTAGCGATTGGTGTCGGTGATCGGGTGAACATGCTGCAATACAGCACGTACTCTGTTATCTCGCCAGAAGGTTGTGCGTCTATCCTATGGAAAAGCGCATCAAAAGCCCCGCTTGCAGCAGAAGCGATGGGGGTTACCGCAGATAAAAGTAAGTCATTAGGCTTAATAGACACGATTATTCCAGAACCTCTGGGCGGTGCGCATCGCAACATGGACGAAATGGCGGACCGATTAAAGGCGCAACTAAACAGTGACCTTAATGACTTAGTGGGTCTCGATAAACAACAATTACTCGATCAGCGCTATCAGAAGTTGATGTCTTTCGGCTATTGCTAATCAGTCATTATGAAGAGCGATACGCTGTATTCTAAATTCCAGCACAGTTTACAGCGCTTAAATCTAGTGCCCGGGCAACAACTCGTTGTTGCCTTGGGTGGTGGTGCCGATTCACAAACCGTACTCGACTGTTTGAACCGATTCAGACAAGCGAACCCGCAATACGAATATCTCGCTATCCATCTCGATCACCATTTTCATCCTCAATCTCCGGCTTGGGCAAAAACGATTAAAGGAAGTGTCGAAAGTTATGGTATGGCGTCTCACTTTGAAGACCTCACCTTTATAGAGAAAAACCGAGTATCGAAAGAGGCCATGGGGCGTGAGCGGCGTTATCAGCGTTTGGCAGAACTCACGGCAGATAATGCCATCATTTTGCTAGGACAGCATCGAAACGACCAAATTGAAACCTTTTTATTGCAATTGAAACGAGGCAGTGGGCCCCGAGGTCTCGCATCGATGGCTGAGGTCCAGCCATTTGTTGGTCAACGGAAACTGGTACGGCCGTTACTCGAAGTCAGTAAACAAGCTATCCTGAAGTACGCGCATGAGCACCAGCTAACTTGGATAGAAGATAATACCAATTATGATACGCGCATCGAGAGGAATTATCTGAGGCACAAAGTAATACCTCAATTAGAGCAGCGCTGGCCACAATTCGGGCAAAGTGTGCTGCGTTCAGCCGCGTTATGTGCAGAACAAGATGCTTTACTCGATGAGTTGCTAGCCGACAAACTTAACAACGCGTGGTGCTCTCATGCATGGCTAAATACAGGTTTAAGTTTAACGGAACTTGCTCATTTTTCTGAACCACTACAGCGCGCTGCGATACGCTATTGGCTGACACACCAGACGGGATGTGAACGCATGCCGTCGCAAGCTCAATTGCATCAAATTTGTCAACAAGCGCTGAGCGCTGCAAATGATGCAAAAGTCGCCGTTAACCTGGCCTCCGGCTGTGTATATAGGTTTGCTAATGCGCTTTGGTGGTTTGAACACGCTGACCAAGAGATGCACATGTCAGGTCACCGTGTGCAGTTACCGCACCCTTATGGCGAGCTCGTTTGGCAACTAAACGGCGCGCGTGTAGATGAAAACTCACCTGTGTTAGCCCGTCTCACCGATCTGTCTGCGGAATTGAAATCAATCAAACTATACCAGCCCGAGCGCGACGGCGGTAAACCCATTCGGGCGTGGTTAAAGCAAGCGCGCATTCCGTGGTGGTTACGAGAAGAATTACCGATTATTCGTTCCGGGAGTTGGTTGTGGTTACCCGGAGTCGGATGGCTGAATGAAGTAAGTGGTGAGCAACCTCCGCTCATCATTAGCATGCAGCAGGGCGATGAGGACTAACATCGCTACGTCCTTCATAAAAATGACGTGCGCCACCTGCATGTTTCGCCGCATACATATTTTCATCAACTTGCGCTAACACCTGTTCAGCGCTCAAATAAGGTTGAATACAGACCGATCCAGCACTGAGTTTAATATCATATCGGTTTATCAATCTGTGTTCGCATAATCGTTGTTGCATTCGTTTAAACGTGTCGTGAGCGGCACGTAATGAGGTGTGCGGTAATATAAGCAGAAACTCATCACCGCCATACCTTATCGCGGTGTGATGTTGATCAATTTCATCGCCGATGATTGCGGCAATTTGTTGTAAAATAGCGTCACCAACATCATGACCTTCGCTGTCATTGACTTGCTTAAAGTTGTCTAAATCAATCATCATTAACGTATGCTCATGCTGCTCAGCGGAATGAATGAGCTCGATGATACGCGACCGCACGATAGTTCGATTGAATAGTTGTGTCAGTGGATCACGAGCGGCGAGTTGACTCACTTTGTGAAACGCTAATAAATTCTTAAGTGGAAAGACGAGATGTGAGTGTATTTTTTTTAACCGCATTTTTTGAAGAAACGAAAGCGGTTGTGAGAACGTGTAAGTCATCTGTCCGAGTAACTGATCATCAGCGTAAACCAACACCGCATGTTGGTATTTTGGTTGACCCTGCCAAAGGGCAATAGTGTGCTGTAGAGATGGGCTCTCGAAGCGGATGGAATGGATTGGCACACGCTTATGCAAATGCGAACCATAGATTATAAAGAACTCATCAACGTTCAAGGTCGTTTGTAGTCGCTCGGAGAGAGAACGCGACCGTTGCCAATCTTCACGACGTGACAGATGACTCGATAATTTCTGTGGCATGCTGCATTGGGTGTTTTGTTTTATCGTTATTTTATTCAACATGACGACGACTTAACTGAAATAAAAATAGATTTGAGCAAAATCTATGCCAACTATATAAAAGCGTAATAGTATCAAAAAGTTAAATTAGTAAAACGATTGTCATCCAAACAGTGTTATTATTTTGACAGGATGAAAATAACGATAAGGGGCAGCCTATGTACGGTACATTTGCCAGTTTACTGATGTTACTTGCAGTGGCCGTGGTTCTGGTTTGGGCATTTCGGCGCATAAAGCTACCCGCTATTTTGGCGTATCTTACCGCGGGTGTGATTGCAGGACCCGATGTAATGGGTTGGATAGCCGATCCAAACGAGTATCACCTGATTGCTGAACTGGGTATTGTACTGTTGCTATTCTCGTTAGGTCTTGAATTCTCGCTACCGAAAATGCTCGCTATGCGGCGTTGGGTATTTGGCTTAGGTTCGGCTCAAGTGCTTGTTTCACTGGCCTTATTCATGGGCCTAGGACTTTGGTTGCTTGATAGCCCAACAGCCGCACTCGCTGTAGCTGGAGCGCTGGCGCTTTCGTCAACCGCAGTGGTGATAAAACAGCTCAGTGAAAGCTCGCAAACGGCAACGCGACGCGGACAAATGACCGTTGCCGTATTGTTATTCCAAGATATCGCGGTCGTTCCGCTATTAATAGCTATTCCTTTGTTAGCTGGTCAAGGCGGCGAGAATATCGCTTATAGCCTATTGCTTGCGCTATTAAAAGGCGCTGCCGTGATTACTGTACTCCTATTAATTGGCAAGTGGGTGTTGCCGTTCCTATTTAGAGAAATCGCCCGGCAGCGCACTGACGAATTATTCGTCTTAGCAACGCTTTTAGTGGCGTTGGTTGCTGGCGGTTTGACGCATTTATTTGGTCTGTCGATGGCGCTGGGGGCCTTTTTAGCCGGTATGATGCTTGGTGAAAGTAAGTACAAACATCAACTCGAAGCCGATATTCGTCCTTTCCGTGACATTTTAATGGGACTGTTTTTTACCACCGTCGGTATGCAACTGTCTCTGCATGCTGTGGTATTTGAGTTTCACTGGATAGTCGCCACTTTGCTGGTTATGGCGCTAATTAAGGTATTGTTGATTCAAGGTGTAGCGCGCATGATGGGTGAACACCGACGTGATGCATGGGCTGCCGCGGTTTCGCTGTTTCAGATGGGTGAATTTGGCTTCGTACTTGTCTCTTTGGCGGCGTCTTACGGGCTTTTAGAGCCTCGGATCAGTTCCATTCTGATTGGTGTGGGTGTGTTAAGTATGGCGATTACCCCACTAGTCATTCAAAAACTACAACCTTTGGTAGCGTTCTTGGCACACGATGAAGGTGATTCATCAGGTATCCACTCGGATCAATCCGAAGAGGAACAAGCGGCTCCGGCACTTATTTGTGGTTTCGGACGGGTCGGGCAGACCGTATCACGATTCTTGGAAGCCGAAGGTATTAAACATGTCGCGATCGACAATGACCCGATGCGTGTGCAAGAAGCGGTGGCAGGGGGCGCGAAAGTCTATTTTGGTGATAGCGCTAAGCGCGATATCTTGCGTGCCGTTGGGGCACAACATGCGCCATTAATCGTGATTAGTTATGCCGATGACACCTATGCGATAAAAACACTAAAAGAAATCCGTGCCATGAACGAAGACGCGTTTATTTTAGTGCGAAGCCGCGATGATAGCCGTCTGACTGCGTTGCAAGAAGCCGGCGCTTCACAGGTTGTGCCGGATACGCTAGAAGCGAGTCTGATGTTGATATCGCACGTGCTGAACCGCTCCGGCGTGCCTATTCGTCGCATTCTCACGCGCCTAGAACAAGAGCGACGTAACCACTATGGCGATATGCATGGCTTTTTCCCAGGCTCGCATACGGATATGGATCCCGAACGGTTAGAGAAACTACAATTTTTACACGCCGTGCCGCTACCTCAACACGCATGGGCGGTTGGTAAGTCGGTCGAAGATTTAGATTGGTCTAAACGTAATGTAGAGCTTAAAGCTATTCGCCGTGATGATGTCGAAGTGACTGATTTAACAGATCAAATTGAGTTAGCAGTCGATGATGTTGTGTTGTTAAGTGGTAAACCGGCTGCGGTGGAAGCGGCAGAGCGGTGGTTACTTGAGGGGTAACAAGGGTTTCAGCTGAGTTTGTAATAGTCCGTTACAACTTAGGGGGCGAAACTCATAAATAGCAACACATCTGTGCTAACAATTTACATTTATTACGGCGATAATAAGGCTATAACAAAATATTCTTAACCAATTGACTGAGCGACAATTATGAAGATTAAGAAAAGAGCCTTTATCCCACCCGTTATTATACTTCTATTTATCGGACTCGCCGTGTTGGCGAGTATGATGGGTAAACCTCCCGAGAAAAAACAAAACGTAAAACCGGCCCCAATGGTCGAGGTGAAAGAGGTCCAGCCTGAGAATATGACATTTATTGTTGATTCACAGGGAACTGTAAGACCTAAGCACAGCACTCAGTTACTTTCTGAGGTAAGCGGTCAGATCATCGACATCGCTGATAACTTTAATGCCGGTGGCTTTTTCAGCAAAGGCGACATGTTGTTGCAGATTGACCCAAGTGATTACAAGGTCGCTGTTCAACAAGCAAAAGCACAGTTGCTACAAGCGCAGTCTGCACTTGAGGAAGAAAAAGCACGCGCTCGTGTCGCTGAAGAAGAGTGGGCGATGTTTAAAGACGGTGAAGCGCCTGCATTAGGTTTACGTAAACCTCAGCTTGCCAGCGCACTTTCTGCGGTTGAATCAGCTGAAGCTAATTTAGCAATGGCAAAACGCAACTTAGAACGTACGACAATCCGCGCGCCTTTTGATGCTATCTTGCGGTCGAAGCAAGCTGACTTAGGTCAGTTTGTCGGCTCAGGCAGTCAAGTTGCTATGTTATATGGCACCGGTACCGCCGAAGTTCGCCTGCCACTGAGCGACTTAGATACGACGTATCTTGACATGCCGAGCGAAGGTAAACAGCCGATGGTACACCTTCAGTCGATGGTGAACGGTATCAGTACTGATTGGCAAGGGCGCTTGGTGCGTACCGAAGGCGTGTTAGATGAAAATAGCCGCGTTGTTTATGGTGTTGTGGAAGTTAAAGACCCATACAACCTTGATGGCAACACACACAATGCACCGCTACGCTTTGGCCGCTTTGTCGATGCTAAGATTGAAGGTCAATCGGTATCGAATGTCATGAGTGTACCGACTTATGCGATCAACGAAGATAGCTCAGTTTGGATTGTCGATGAGGAACGTGTTCTTAAGCATCGTACCGTACAAGTCATTCGCACCCAGAGTAATGATTCAATCATCAGTGGCGGACTCGAGCGTGGTGACAAGGTCGTGTTAACACAGTTAGCTAATCCGTTGCCTGGCACACCTGTTCGTTTAGAGGGTGATCCGCTCCCGTCACAGATGGAGTCGACTGCACAAAAAGAACAACAAGAAGGCGATAACCAGCCATCAGCAGAGTCGGATAGTGGCGAAGCCGGCAACGAACAAACGGCGAGCAACGCGAACCGCTAAGAGGTCATGACAATGAGTACAGAAGATACCAATAAGGGCATTATTGCATGGTTCGCGCGTAATTCGGTTGCCGCTAACCTGCTATTATTCCTAATTGTAGTTGCGGGCGCGATGTCTATATTCAGTGTCCGCAAGCAAATGTTTCCGGAAATTTCACTGAACGTAATCAGTATTCAGGTGCCATTTCCAGGTGCTGCGCCTCAGGAAGTTGAGCAAGGCGTCATCATGTTAATCGAAGATGCGCTTGAAGATGTCGATGGTGTTGAGGAGATGACATCGCGATCTCAAGAGGGCCTTGGCTCGGTCACTATCGAAGTCGAACCCGATTACGATGTGCAAGTGGTGATGGACGAAGTTAAAATGCTGGTGGACGCCATCCCGAACTTCCCACAACAAATTGAAAAGCCCAACATCTATCGCGTGCGACCTAACCGCAACGTGATCTGGATGACTGTTTACGGTGATGTGACGGAGCGGCAACGCAAAGAGTTAGCTAAAGAAGTCCGAGATGATCTTAAGCAAGTGGGCGGTATCACCAAAGTCGAAGTGGTCGGTGCGCGTAACTACGAAATTGCGGTCGAAATCTCGCAAGAAGACCTTGAACGTTATGGCTTGAGCTTCCAGCAAATTGTTAATGCAGTGCGTGGTACATCGCTTGATGTCGCCGGTGGTTCTATCAAAACGCCCAATGGCGATATTTTATTACGAGCTAATAATCAGGCGTATGTCGGAGATGAGTTCGAGAAAATCGTTCTGATCAGTCGTCCTGATGGTACTCGATTAACCTTAGGTGATATCGCTCAAGTTACTGATGGATTCGTCGAGACGGAAGCGTTCACTCGTTTCGATGGTAAGCCAGCGACTTTTGTGCGGGTTAACTCGGTAGGCGATCAGAACGATCTTAAAATCGCTGAAGTGGTGAAAAACTATGCGGAACGTAAAAATGCTTCACTCCCTGATGAAGTAAAAGTCGCGTATTGGGGGGATTCGTCATATTACCTGCAAGGTCGTCTCGACCTCATGTTAAACAACATGTGGATGGGGGGGCTGTTAGTTTTCCTCATGCTGTCGTTGTTCTTGCAACTGCGATTGGCATTCTGGGTCATGATCGGTATTCCTGTGTGTTTCTTAGGCACCATAGCGCTTATGCCGCTGCCGATGTTTGATGTATCCATTAATATGATTTCCTTGTTTGGTTTCATATTAGTGCTCGGTATCGTCGTGGACGATGCCATTGTGATAGGTGAAAGTGCCTATACCGAGATTGAGGAAAAAGGGAAGTCGATAGACAACGTCGTTCGTGGCGCTAAGCGGGTTGCGATGCCAGCGACGTTCGGTGTTCTGACCACCATGGTGGCGTTCGTGCCTATGCTGATGGTGGATGGCGGTATGGGCGCGATTTGGGAGTCTATTGCTTGGGTCGTCATCCTTTGCTTAATGTTCTCGTTAATTGAGTCTAAGTTGATATTGCCTGCGCATATCGCTCATATGAAGTACTCAAAAGATGGCAAAGATAAACCGAATGCTTTTCAGCGCTTCCGTAACCGGTTTGCCGACGCTGTTCAGCGCTTCGTAACTGGCTATTATCGGCCGTTCCTTAAAAAGTGTTTGCATTATCGTTACACCACGCTCGCAACCTTTGTGGGGATGCTGATTTTGATGATTGGCTTAATCAATGGTGGGATTGTGCGCTGGGTCTTTTTCCCAGATATCCCGAGTGACTTTATTCAGGCAAACATTGAAATGCAGCCAGGAACGTCGGAAGAGCGTACTATTGAAGTCTTAAAAGCGGTCGAGAACGGGCTTAAGTCGGTCGATGACACTATCGCTGAAGAAGAAGGCTCAGGTGTTGTTCGTCATACCAATATTTGGATGAACGGTAATACCGGCGGCACTATCTTTGCTGAGTTGAAAAAAGGCGAAGAACGTGAGATCGACGGCTATGCGATTGTTAATAAATGGCGCGAAAACGTGCCAGAATTAGCCGGTGTACGTACCGTTAACTTCCAAGGTGGTATTGGCGGTGGCAGTGGCTTCGATATCGAGTTCCAGTTGACGGGACAAAATCTCAATGAGCTTAAATCTGCAGCGGACGAGCTGAAGCAAGTCATGTCGACTTACGATGGTGTGTTTGATATCGAAGATACATTCGGTGACGGCAAAGATGAGATTTTGCTCAAAACCAAACCACTCGCAGAAGCCATGGGTATTGATCTTGGCGAGTTGGCTACGCAAGTGCGTTATGCCTTCTATGGAGCTGAGGCGCAACGTATTCAGCGTGGCGACGAAGAAATTAAAGTCATGGTGCGCTACCCTGAATCTCAACGTCAATCGGTGGGTAACTTGCAAGATATGAAGTTACGTACAGCGGATGGCGGCGAGATTCCGTTTACCGAGTTGGCTGAGATTGAACACTCGCAAGGTTATGACACCATTACGCGTATCGATCGTCAGCGTTCAGTAAACGTGAGAGCTCGCGTGAACAAGGATGAAGTTGAGCCCTCTAGTATCGTGCAAGAGATCCGCAACGTGAAATTACCTGAGATCTTGGAGGGTCATCCAAGTGTTGGGTTTGGTTTGCAAGGCGCGACTCAAGATGAGGCGGAAGCGACTAGTTCATTGGCCATTGGTGGCGTATTAGCTATGTTTGCGGTATACGCGCTGATGGCTGTGCCACTGCGGTCATACAGCCAGCCGCTTATCATAATGTCAGTAATTCCGTTCGGTATTATTGGTGCGATTATTGGCCACTGGATTTTGGGTATGCCGGTAAGCATCCTGAGTTTGTTCGGCATCATTGCTCTAGCCGGGGTCGTGGTAAATGACTCTTTGGTAATGGTCGACTATGTCAACCGAGCGCGTGAAGAGGGTACGCAATTGCGTCATGCGGTGTTAGATGCGGGCTGTCGACGCTTCCGAGCGATTACTCTGACGTCGTTAACGACGTTCTTCGGCTTACTGCCAATCGTGCTAGAGAAGTCATTACAGGCGAAGATCGTTATTCCAATGGCGATATCCTTGGCATTTGGTATTATTTTCGCAACGATTATTACCTTGTTGCTGATTCCATGTCTCTACCTGATTTTGGATGATGCAAAACGCAACACGCAAACGATGTTGTCTTGGTATGGTTTGGCGAAACCACCAAAGCCCAAAGAAGAAACTACGGAAGAAGCATTAAAAGATTATTAATTTAATGCGCTGCAAAAGGCCGAGCCTCCGTGCTCGGCTTTTTTGTGTCTGGTTGAGGTACGATTACGGTTTAAATTTAAATTGCGCTCATCAAAGTTGTCATAAACTGTTAACATAAGCCGATTAATGTGGGCACAATTATCAGGCTCGGGGACGCTATGCTGCTATCAATGATCGACATCATTGTTTTGTTGTTCTTTTTTGTTTGCTGGATAGGTTATTCTCTGTTCGCGCGTAAGCGCGCTAAAACCACACACTGTTTGTCCAGTATTTTGTGTGAGTTGCGTATTGATTGGATGCGTAACGTGATGCACAAAGATAATCAAATTGCCGATGCATCACTTATCGGTAACGTCGAACGTACAGTGACGTTTTTCGCATCTTCGACCATTCTGGTGTTGGCGGGTGTAATTACCGTACTTGCGCATGCCGACCAGCTTGTAAATGTACTCAACGAACTACCGCTAACACCCACCGCTCATGTGAATATGGTGCAGTTTAAGCTTGCTGTACTAGCGCTTATATTTATCTACGCCTTTTTCAAATTTACTTGGGCTATACGGCAGTTTGGTTTCGTGTCAGTGTTACTCGGTGTCAGCGTAAATTATCAGCAAAATCAGCGCCCAGAAGAAGAACGGGAAGAGTTTGCTCGTCATGCTGCGAAAGTATTGGACCAATCCGGTCATGAATATAATAAAGGCTTAAGAACGTATTATTTTGCACTCGCGTACATGTCATGGTTTTTGCATCCGGTGATGCTGGTGATCTCAAGCGCCATCGTCGTATGGGTACTGTACCGACGTGAATATAAATCACGGGTATTACGTGACTTGCTAGCGACCAAAGGGTTTGTCCCCGGGAAAAAAGTGAAGGAGTAAGATGGTGGACCAAGTGTTTAGCAATTTTCTTAACTGGACTCGAGAACATGAGTGGGGCTACCCCGAGCAATTTCAGAAAACACTAGATAATGGTACTCAATTAACGGTTTGGGACAGTGGCGTGTTGGTTGTTGAACCGAAGCATGCCGGCGACAAAGATATTATTTTATCGTGTGCTGTTCATGGCAACGAAACCGCACCCATTGAAATTTGCAGCGATATTATTCAAGACATTATTTCGGGTAAGCAGACAGTCGCTCATCGCGTTCTGTTTCTAATTGCAAACCCGGCTTCAATTAATATTGAACAGCGGTTTGTTGAAGAAAATATGAACCGTTTATTTAGCGGTGCGCATAGTCAAGGTGATCAACAGAATAAAGAACGCGAGCGTGCGAAAAAAATTGAAGGCTATTGCGAGCGTTTTTACACATCGGCGCCACAGGGAGAACGTCGCCGTTATCACTATGATTTACATACCGCTATTCGCGACTCGAAGCGCGAAAAATTTGCCGTTCATCCGTTTACCGACGGTAAGCCGTATCATCGTGAGCAATTGCAGTTTTTACTCGCGTGCGGTGTTGATACTATTTTATTAAATCAACAGCCGACCACAACGTTTTCTTATTTTTCATACAACACCTTCGGAGCTCAGGCATTTACCGTTGAGCTGGGTAAAGTGAAAAAATTTGGCGAGAATAATCGTGCGGATTTCCAAGCGGCAGAAGATACGCTGCGTCGGCTAGTGGGTGAGCAAGCGCTTAGTTTCCCTGAGTTTGAACCAGAACAGCACTTTATGTTTGCTGAAGCGCAAACGATTAATCGTCAACACGAAGAATTTGAACTTAATTTCGCCGATGACGTAGCTAACTTTACCGCTTTTGACAAAGGCGACCTATTAGCGATTGATGGTGGCGAAAACATTTACGCACAGCATGATGGCGAACATATTATTTTCCCCAATGCGCAGGTGGCATTAGGGCAACGCGCTTTGTTGACCGTAATCCGAGTACCGACAGAATCACTCGAGCTGGTCTAATCTCCGCATAATATTTGTTAAAACTGTTCGTTTCCATTTACACTAGGCCCACTGGATATTCTCCCGTGGGCTGTTTGCATGACACTTTACGTAAAGGTAAAGTAGCGGCAAATTTACACCCTGCTTAAAACCGAAAGAGAAGGTTATGGCCAAGGATAAAAAACACAATACAGAGATAGTGACCCAGTCACAGTGGTTTGACAGTGACTCAGTAACTATTCCCATGTTGCAGCTTCTTAAAGAAGACGGCAGCTTACATAAAGGCGTTGAGATGCCAGAGTACGACAAGGATCTCATCGTTAAAATTCATGACACTATGCTGTTCATCCGTACCTTGGATGAACGCATGATTGCCGCACAACGCCAAGGTCGTATTAGTTTCTACCTGGCTTCGCGTGGCGAAGAAGCTGAAAGTGTGGCTTCAGCCGCGGCGTTAGACCAAGGCGACATGATCATGGGTCAATACCGTGAGCAAGGCGCGCTGGCTTATCGTGGATTTACCGTTGAACAGTTCATGAACCAGTTGTTCTCAAACGAACAAGATCTCGGTAAAGGGCGTCAGATGCCGGTTCACTACGGATGTCGTGAGCTTAACTTCATGACCATCAGTTCACCTCTGGGTACTCAGATTCCACAGGCGACCGGTTACGCGTTTGGCCAAAAAATGGATAAAACCGGCAAATGTACTATTTGCTACTTCGGTGAAGGTGCGGCATCTGAAGGTGACTTCCACGCTGCACTAAACATGGCATCAGTTTATAAAGTGCCGGTAATCTTCTTCTGTCGAAATAACGGTTATGCGATTTCTACACCGTCTCAAGGTGAGCAATACGGCGGTGATGGTATCGCACCCCGTGGTATTGGTTACGGCATCAAAACTATCCGTGTCGACGGTAATGATGTGTTTGCTGTGTTGAAAGCAACCCAAGAAGCACGTCGTCTCGCCGTTGAAGAAGACGAGCCTGTATTAATCGAGGCGATGTCTTATCGTATGTCGGGTCACTCAACCTCAGACGATCCGACCGGCTACCGTACGCGTGATGAAGAAGACGAGTGGAAAGTGAAAGATCCGCTTGAACGTCTGCAAAAGTGGATGCTGAACGAAGGTTGGTTGACCGAAGAGCACATCACCAGTCAGCATGAGAAAGTTAAAGCCAGCGTTTTAGCAGCACTGAAAGAGGCCGAGAAAGTGCCAGCTCCTCACATTGATGAACTTATCAATGACGTTTATGACCAACCGAATGAGTTGCTTAAAGAACAGCTTGAAGAACTTAAAGAACACATTCGCAAATATCCGGATGCCTATCCGAAAACGTCGGGGAGACTGGACTAATGGCTAAAATGAATTTACTACAAGCCATCAACAGCGCCTTAGACCTGGCGATGGCTAAGCACGACAACGTATACAGCTTCGGTGAAGACACTGGTGGCTTCGGTGGTGTATTCCGCGCGACCTCAGGCTTAACTGAGAAATATGGTAAACACCGTAACTTTAATACGCCGCTCGTTGAGCAGGGCATTATTGGTTTCGCGAATGGCTTGGCATCACAAGGCAGCTACGCCGTCGCAGAAATACAGTTTGGCGATTATATCTTCCCAGCGTTTGACCAAATCGTTAACGAATCAGCTAAATTCCGCTATCGCTCAGGTAACGAGTTTAACGTCGGTGGTTTAACGATTCGCACGCCGTATGGCGGTGGCATTGCAGGTGGTCACTATCACTCGCAATCTCCGGAAGCCTATTTTGCACATACGCCGGGCCTAAAAATCGTCATGCCACGTAACCCATACGAAGCCAAAGGGTTATTGCTGAGCAGTATCTTTGATCCCAACCCGGTTCTGTTCATGGAGCCTAAGCGCTTATACCGTGCTTCAACCGGTGATGTACCAGAGGAAGAGTACACGATTCCTCTCGGTCAAGCTGAGGTGGTTAAAGAAGGCGCTGACATCACGCTACTCGCGTGGGGCGCACAAATGGAAATGACTGAAAAAGCGGCTGAACTTGCTGAGAAAGACGGTGTTTCATGTGAAATAATCGATCTGCGCACGATTTTGCCGTGGGACGTAAAAACCGTCACTGAGTCGGTGTTGAAAACGGGACGTTTAGTTATCAGCCAAGAAGCGCCGATAACCAGCGGCTTTGCGAGTGAAATCGCAGCGACAGTACAGGATAAATGCTTCTTGTATCTTGAATCGCCGATTGCGCGCGTGTGTGGTTTGGATGTTCCTTATCCATTGTGCCATGAGAAAGAATATATGGCGGATCATCTGAAGATCTACGAAGCCATTAAACGCACGATGAACTACTAAGGGTCAATGTCATGAGTAAAGATTTTATTCTGCCGGATATTGGTGAAGGCATCGTCGAGTGTGAAATTGTTGAATGGCTTGTAGCCGAAGGCGATACCGTAAAAGAAGACCAGCCGGTTGTTGAAGTAATGACCGACAAGGCGATGGTTGAAATTCCTGCGAAGGATGATGGCGTTGTTGAGAAGCTGTATTACCAGAAAGGTGATATCGCAAAAGTTCACGAGCCGTTATTCCGCATCAACGCCGAAGGTGATGCTTCTGATGATGCTGCGCCGGCATCTGACGATGCTGCACCTGCTTCTTCGGATGATGCTGAAACCACTGATTTCATTCTGCCGGATATCGGTGAGGGTATCGTGGAATGCGAAATCGTTGAGTGGCTCGTCAGCGAAGGCGATGAGGTCAAAGAAGATCAGCCCGTTGTCGAAGTCATGACCGACAAAGCGACAGTTGAAATCCCGGCTAAAGAAGACGGCAAAGTGGTTAAGCTTTATCACAAGAAAGGTGATATCGCTGAGGTTCACAAACCGTTATTCGCACTGCAACCCGCCGGTGGCGTTGAGCCAAGCAAGCAGACTAAAGATTCAGCACAAGCGCAGCAGAAGAACACGCCAAGTCAGTCGGCTGATGGCGGGGCAGAGCCTGCGCAACCAGCGCGTCAAGGTAAGGCCGTTGCGAGTCCTGCGGTGCGTCGTTTAGCGCGTGAAAATAGCATTAACATCGCGGATGTGCCAGGTTCGGGTAAAAAAGGTCGAGTGTTAAAACAAGACATTAAAGACTTTGTCGCAGGTGATAAGTCAGCACCACAAGCGAGTACACAACAGCAAACGACGACTCCTGCACAGCAGAGCGGTGGTACGCGTACCGAAGCAATCCGTGGTGTGAAAGCGGCGATGGCGAAGCAGATGATGAACTCTGTCAGTACCATTCCGCACTTCACTTACTCGGACGAGTTTGACCTGACGAACTTGATTGCATTGCGTGAAAAACTCAAAGAGCAATATAAAGAACAAGGTGTTCGCCTTACGGTCATGCCGTTCTTTATTAAGGCGCTGTCATTGGCGCTGAAAGAGTTTCCGATCATGAACGCGCAGGTCAACGATGATTGCACGGAAGTCACTTATTTTGACGACCACAATATCGGCATGGCGGTTGATACCAAAATCGGCTTGTTGGTACCTAATGTAAAACAGGTACAAAACAAGAGTATTATCGATGTGGCAAATGAAGTGACACGTCTGACCCAAGCGGCACGCGAGGGCAAAGTACCACAAGCCGATATGAAAGGCGGTACCATCAGCATTTCAAACATCGGTGTTATTGGCGGCACGGTGGCAACGCCGATCATTAATAAGCCCGAAGCAGCGATTGTCGCTTTAGGAAAAGTACAAGAGTTGCCACGTTTTGATGCGAATGGTCAAGTGGTTGCACGTAAGATGATGACGGTGAGCTGGTCAGGCGACCACCGTATTATCGATGGCGGCACCATCGCGCGCTTTAATAAGCGTTGGCAAGAGTTTCTTGAAGATCCTACCAGCATGCTGGTGAATATGGTCTAACGGGACTGACTAGAAAAAAGGCGCTCCACAGAGTAATGCTTGTCAGTTAAGCTAACGACTAGCATTTTTTCTAGGCGACCGCATCGGA
>ERZ1673960.79-NODE-79-length-22751-cov-27.070894_pt1 | contig 22751 bp, 19 predicted proteins | sample MGYA00580190_ERZ1673960 | MGnify/ENA primary metagenome ERZ1673960 (study PRJEB41334, sample SAMN05608106) | rock metagenome | biome: terrestrial subsurface; feature: shale formation; material: shale | place: USA: Pennsylvania ...
CTCTGCCGGATCGGTCAACCGATCATTGAAAATTTCTTAACTGATCGGCATTAGCTCCACAGAGCGCCTTTTTTAATGGTCATTAACCAAGGGATTTCTTTTTAATGCGAATGCGCTGAAAGACTAACCCGGTGATAATCAGTACTAAGCCAGCGATAGTGCTCATGTGAATCGTTTCGCCAATGATCTGGTTGAGTAAAATCAGCGAAATAAACGGCGATAAAAATATCAAATTACTAATAAGTGATGTATTGGTTGCGGTTTTCATTGCGCTCATCCACAGCAAAAAGGTAATACCCATTTCAAATAAGCCGACATAGCTCACTGCCACCCATCCTTGCCATGGGATCCCGCTCCAATCGTCAAACCATACTGATGCTACCCACAAGAACGGAAGCGATAAACCGAAAGCAAGCACTAACTGTACGACCGAATCAGCGTTACGTTTGGTATTGATAATCCAGTATAAGGCCCAAAGAAAGGTCGATAGTAGTGCCCATAAAACGCCCTCTAGATTACTGAATGAAAGTCCTATAATATCGCCACGCGTCGCAATCACCAGCACGCCTAAATAGCCCAGAGCGCTGGCAAACCAATCCCGCTTACGAATTTTTTGTTTAAGTAATACCGCTGCCATAAATGTGAGCGCAATGGCCCAGGTATAATTGAGCGGTTGAGCCTCCGATGCGGGAAGCAACGAGTAGGCCTCGAACAACACTAAGTAGTATACCGTGGGGTTGAGCACACCAATTAAAAGGTAGTAAAGAGGCATCCGGCGCAGCTCGAGCAAAAGTTGCGCTTGCTTACCTTGAATAAATGCCACCAAGGTCAGTACGAGGCATGAAACGGCACTCGCAGCGGTCACCATTTGCAGGGGGGAGAGGTAGTTAAGCGTGATCTTGAAGGCGGTTGCTACCGTAGACCATAGCAACACAGCGGAAAGTGCATAAAGAAACGCCTTTTTGTCGTTTTCCATTATCCCCCCATAGTGCATGTTAAGTAATTGGCGCGGAGAATAGCGCACTTTGGGGTGAGTGCCTAGCTTAGTTTAAATGGAGTTTAAAAGGTCGTATGAGTGGATATCTAAGTGTCATCACTTTGGTTGTCGATGACCTCAATCGAAGTTTTGAGTTTTACAACCAAGTATTTAATTGGCCTAATAAAGGTTTGCAAGGTAATCGAGAAGATGACACGCAGGTGGCATTCTTTTCCCCGCAAGGGAGCGTCAAAATTGCGCTTTGGCCACGCGAAAGTTTTAATCGCCAATTAGAGATCAATAGCGTACATTCGCCTTGCATGGGTACCACCATGCAAAGTCTTAATTTAGAATCGGAATCCGCGGTTGAAGCTTTATTTGATCGCGCTATGCATGCCTTTGCAGAGTCTATCAAGCCGCCTCATTGGCAGCCTTGGCATTGCTATGGTGCCTACTTTAAAGACCCTGATGGCCACTTGTGGGAAATCACCTTTAATCCATCCAAAGCTTAAGAGATAAGTTCATCGCTTAGTTGCAAGGATCCTTAGTCACAAATTTTAGAGTGCATACTCTAAAATGCCGGAGGAAAGTATGTTTAATCGGCAAATAAAGCAACAACTCGAGACGACACAGCAAGTCGTTTCACAGCTACAGTCGACGTTTGACGCAATTGATGACCACGTCGCACGCATCGACTTCACCCCAGCAGGTGAGGTCATTGATGCTAACAGCGTATTTTTAGCCGCGATGCAGTGTTCATTAGAGGCTATCGTCGGGCGCCATCATCGGCAATTCTGTGATAGTGAGCTTGCCGCCTCGGACGACTATCGCCAGTTTTGGCGGGATCTTGCTCAGGGGGTTGCGAAAAAAGGTCGGTTTAAGCGTCGACGGCCGACAGGTGAAGAACTGTGGTTAGAGGCGACCTACTTTCCCGTGCGCGATGCTCAGGGGCGCGTGAATCGTATTATGAAAATTGCTTCGGATGTCACCGCCGAGGTGGAGCAGCTCAATCGACAACGTTCGATTACCGAAGCGATTAGCCGCTCGATGGCGGCTATTGAGTTTGATACCCAAGGTCACGTGTTGTGGGCAAATGATAACTTTTGCCGAACTATGGGTTATCGACTCGAGGATATTCAGGGTAAGCATCATCGAATATTCTGTGATGATAGTTTCTATCAAAAGCATCCTGATTTTTGGCAAAAGTTGAGCCAAGGTCAGTTTGAAGCCGGTCAGTTTAAACGTAATCGCAAAAATGGCGAGAATATTTATTTAGAAGCGACCTATAATCCGATTAAAGATGAGACCGGCACAGTGCGATCGATTATTAAGTTTGCGACCGATATAACCGAGCAAGCCGTTGCTTCGCAGCAGGCTGAGGAAGCGGCTGAAATCGCTCAGAGTACTTCGCTACAAACGGCGCATATTGTTAAAGATGCGATGAAGGGTATTCAACGTAATACGAACACGGCTGCTGATATCGTCAAACGGAGCGAGCAAGCGGATGCAGTAGTGCGAGAACTCAAGTCGCAGTCGGTTAAAATCAGTGAAACGGTAAAGACCATTAATGGTCTTGCTGATCAAACCAACCTGTTAGCACTGAATGCGGCGATTGAGGCAGCGCGTGCCGGTGAACATGGGCGAGGCTTTGCTGTGGTGGCGGATGAAGTACGACAGTTGGCCAATCGGACAACGCAGGCAACCGCTGAAATCAGTCAAGTAATGACCATGAGTGAGGGCGTTTCTGCCCGAATTTCTGAAAATATGGCGGCGATCCAGCAGGTCGCGCAAACCGGCGAAGAACAGATGCAGGAGATTCGCGCCATTATGGAAGAAATTGATCAAGGGGCGAACAACGTGGTGAACGCTGTCGCCCGCTTGAACGTGGGTCATTAGCTGGCTGCTGGGTAAGCGTAGCTTGAGCCAAAGCCCAGCGGAATGCCGAGTGTCCAGTAAAGAACCAAGAAAATAGACCAAATAACCAGTAACGCAATCGAGTACGGTAGCATCATGGAGACTAAGGTACCAATGCCCGTACTCTTAACATAGCGCTGACAGTACAACACGATCAGTGGGAAGTAGGGCAATAACGGCGTAATAATATTACTGCTCGAATCCCCGACTCGATAGGCGGCCTGCGTCAAATCAGGCGAGTAACCGAGTTGCATCAACATCGGTACTAAGATCGGCGAAATAAGCGCCCATTTAGCGGATGATGAGCCAACAAACAGGTTGATGAACGCCACTAGAAAAACAATACCCACCATGGTCACCCCACCAGACAACTCCAATGAAGCGAGGAAGGTGGCACCTTTGACGGATAGTAACGTGCCTAGCTGTGAATCCCCGAATGCCTTAATAAACAGTGCGCAGAAGAATGCCATGACAATGTAGTACGCCATACCTTCCATCGCGGTCGACATCGCTTTGATGACATCCTGTGAGTTAGTAAAGGTTTTCGCGACAAAGCCGTGCACAATGCCTGGTACCACGAAGAATAAGAAAATCAGCGGTACAATCATGCCAAATATGGGCGCCGTCACACTGGCAAGATTGCCCTCGCTGTCTGCGAGTGGTGACTGGTCTATGACTGCAAGATAGGTCAGCAGGGCGGCACCCGCGAGCATGGTCATCACCGCTGTCTTAAACGCTTTTTTATCTTGTGGTGTGACATCATCAAGCTGCGGCATATCCTCTTGGTCGCCATCAATGGGCACGTTTTTAAGGCGTGGTTCAATGACTTTGTCCGTTAAAAACCAACCAATGGCCACCACCACCAATGAAGACACCGCTGTGAATGCATAGTTGTTAAGAGGGTTCAGTTGTACTGAAGGGTCAATAATCTGTGCAGCGCTCTCGGTAAAGCCTTGTAGTAAGGGGTCAATCGCCGAGGGCACAAAGTTCGCACTAAAGCCTCCTGAGACACCGGCAAATGCGGCTGCGATACCCGCTAGTGGATGACGTCCTGCTGCGTAGAAAATAACACCGCCTAACGGGATAACGAGCACATAACCCGCATCTACAGCAGTGTGACTGACGATTGCAACCAAAATAAGCATGGGGGTTAACAGCATTTTGGGTGTAACACGCAGCATCAATTTGATACCCACGTTAATAAAACCCGAACGTTCTGCTACCCCGACACCTAGCATGGCAACTAAGACCACACCGAGTGGCGCAAAGGTCATAAAGGTATTGACCATCCCCGTGAGGAATGACGTCAGTTGATCGCTCGCTAATAGATTGGTGATGGTGATCGCATCACCGGTGACGGGGTGGCGTTCGGCAAAGTCGACATACGAAAGTCCCCACGAAACAAAGGCGACAATAATCAGTAGGCCAAAAAACATCACTGCCGGGTCCGGTAACTTATTACCGACTTTTTCGATGCCATCTAGGAACCGATTCAGCAAGGTATTCGGCGACTGTTTTGCCGTAGGCGTAGGCGTTTCAGAATCGCTCATGGTATCCTCTTATTAAAGTTAGAATGATTAAATTAAAATGCTGTGAAAAATGTTATCGCAGTGTTAATAAACGAAGGTAGAGACTTTACGCGATGATTTGTGGAGTAGATGAAGCGGGGCGTGGCCCAATCGCGGGACCGGTTGTAGCCGCTGCTGTTATTTTGGACCCTGAGCAGCCGATCGAGGGACTCAATGACTCGAAAAAGCTGAGTGCAAAAAAGCGCGAGCGCTTGAGTGAAGAGATAAAAGCAAAAGCGCTTTACTGGAGTATTGCGCAAAGTGATGTCGATGAAATTGATCAGCTCAATATTTTATGGGCGTCAATGCTGGCAATGAAACGTGCGGTGGAAGCGCTGCCGGAAGCCCCGAGTGAAGTGCTCGTGGACGGCAATCGTGTACCCGATCTCGTCGTGCCAGCGCGCGCTGTCGTGGGTGGTGATGCCAGTGAACCGACCATCGCTGCGGCATCGATACTTGCCAAAGTCGAGCGGGATCGACAAATGCTGGAGTGGCACCAAACCTACCCACAGTATGAGTTCGATCGCCATAAAGCCTACGGCACCGCGCGTCACCTTGAATTATTGAAGCTACATGGTCCGTGTGTCATTCATCGACGCAGTTTTAGACCGGTACGTGAAGCCCTCAACGCTTGTGATTAAAGCGGTTTCTTTTTAAACTATACAGCCTTTTGTTTTGCTGTTTTTCGACAATTTACGGATGTACCCATGCAATCAACTAATCACTCGATTCCCCACGTGGATATGCGTCGCTACGACGAAGATTTTCAAGCATTTACCAAGGATGTCGGTAACGGCTACGAAGAATATGGATTTATTGCGCTGACAAATCATGGTGTTGATACACAGTTGATTGAACGAGCTTTGGATACCTGCCGTGAACTATTCGCACTGCCCGAAGATGTGAAAATGAAATATCACCGTCCGGGAGAAGGTGGTGCACGGGGTTATACACCGTTTGGTACCGAGATTGCAAAAGATGCGAAACATGTCGATTTAAAAGAGTTCTGGCATGTTGGGCGTGAGCTCGAAGGCGAGCCGCCGTATCCACAATTGCTCCCCAACGTCTGGCCCGAGGAACTGCCAGAGTTTAAGCGCGATATGACCTTAATCTATCAAGAACTTGATAAACTAGGCAACAAGGTATTAGATGCGTTGGCGGTGTTTTTAGACCAACCGCGAGATTTCTTCCGCGACAAAGTCAACTTGGGTAACTCAATCTTACGTCCGCTGCATTACCCACCGATTATCGATGAAGGGACACCGTCGGTGCGCGCTGGCGCGCATGAGGATATCAACGTACTGACGTTGTTGGTGGGCTCGCGTGAACCTGGGCTTGAAGTATTGGCGAAGGACGGTACCTGGGTGCCGGTCACCATTATTGAAGGTGCTATTATTTGTAACGTGGGTGATATGCTGCAACGACTCACTAACCACCAGTTGCCGTCAACAACTCACCGCGTGGTGAACCCTCCGATGCCTTACAGTGCTAAATCGCGTTATTCGATTCCATTCTTTTTGCATTTTAATCCAGATGTGATGATTACACCGTTGGAATCATGCATTTCTGAAGAAAATCCACAAAAAGATGAACCTATTACTGCTGATGACTATCTGATGGAACGGTTACGCGAAATAGGTTTGGTAAAATGAAACAGGTTGTAATTTCGTCGCTGGCACTCACCTTGTTGGGTGCTTGCGCTTCTACGCCGCAACAACCCGCGGCGCCGAAGCCTTTTGAATTGACTATCGCACATATCAACGATCATCACTCGCACCTGGCTCCGAGCGAATTAACCTTTGATTGGGCAGGGCAGGCGTGGCAAGTCGAAGCGGGTGGCTTCCCGCGTATGACGGCGATGATTGACCAGATTAGACAGAACAATCAAAACGTCCTGACATTACATGCGGGCGATGCGATTACCGGTAGCGTGTTTTTCAAACGCTTGGGCAGCGCCGCCGATGCGCGCTTTATGAACGATACGTGCTTTGATGCGTTCACCATTGGGAATCATGAATTTGATACCGGGGATGCTGGATTAAAAACCTTTTTAGATCAGCTTGGAACGACGCGCTGTAATACCGTCAAGTTGTCCGCCAATATTGAACCCGAAATTGGTGTTTCGCCGTTAACACCGCAAACGGCAACGGATTCTTTTCAGCCTTATACTATTATTCAGCGTAATGGGCAGTCGCTTGGGCTGGTTGGTTTAACGATCGCCCAGCGCACCATGCAAACCTCGCACCCGGATAAAACCACACGGTTAACCGATGAATTAGCCGCTGCTCAGCGTAGCGTTGCGGCACTGCAGGCGCAGGGTATTGAAAAGATTATTCTATTAACGCATGTGCAATACCAAAATGATATCGACTTCGCCGGCAAGTTGCCGGGCGTGGATGTTATTATTGGTGGTGATTCGCACACCTTGCTCGGGGATTTTAGCGCGTTCGGTATCGATGCCGACGGCGCTTATCCAACGCAGGTGACCAACGCGGAAGGCGATCCGGTTTGTATCGCACATGCGTATAAATACAGCCAAGTAGTCGGTGAGTTACACGTCACCTTTGATGGTGATCGGGTGGCAAGTTGCTCGGGGCGTCCGCACTATTTGATCGGCTCTGATGTACAGCCCAAGGCGGGCGCAGTAACGACCGTACAGCCGGTACTTGATGCGTTGGACCAATCGGGCGTTTTTACGCGCATAAAACCCGATACACAGCAGCAAGCGTGGTTGGATACCTACCAACAAAAGATTGACGCGTTTGCAAATGAAGTCTTAGCTAAGGTGCCACAGCGCATTTGTACGCAACCCATTGGCACACCACGTCGTGCCGAGTGTGGGCAACAACAAAGTTCAGGCTTGCAACGTTTAATTGCCGAATCTTTCTTAGCCGCAGCGCCCGACGCTGACTTTGCTATTCAAAACGGTGATGGGTCACGTGGCGATATCGAGCCAGGCACCTTTACCGTAGGTGATGCATATAAGTTATTACCGTACGGCAATACGTTGATGACGATCGAGATCAGTGGTTCTGAGTTAAAGCAAGTCTTGGAAGAGGCTCTGAATTTTGCCGTAACGGGTGACGATAATATCGGTGCCTATCCTTACGGTGCGAACATTCAGTACTCAATTAACTTACAGCAAGGCTTTGGCGACCGTATTTCCGACATCAAAGTGTGGGATGACGAGCAGCAAACTTGGAAAGCCGTACGACCACGGGATACCTATCGCGTGGTGACTAATAGTTACATTGCTGGTGGACAAAGTGGCTATAAAACCTTTTTAACTTTGTCTGACCGAGGTCGAGCCCACAATACCGGTATCGACTATGCACAAGCCTTCGCCGACTATGTGCGCCAATTTGATCAACTCAAGCGACCAACACAGTTTGCTACGCAGGAGTTTGTACCCGTAAAAGAATAGGAGTGAACACATGAGTGGAACGCAGCGCGATTCCTTTACCGTATCTGATTCAGCACGATTCGATTTTGTAGTTATAATTCTTGCGTTGCTGACAGCCTTCGCGCCGCTTTCCATCGACATGTATTTGCCGGCATTTACGGCAATTGCGGCAGACTATCAAACCGATACACATCGCGTTGAGCTCTCGCTCAGCGCGTTCTTTTTTGGCTTGTTCATTGGCCAGTTACTCTACGGCACCGCGACCGATAAATTTGGTCGTAAAAAGCCGCTGTATATTGGCCTCGCCATCTATGTTGTGACGTCCATTGCCTGTGCTTGGGCGCCTGACATTGAATGGTTAATCGTGCTGCGCTTTTTCCAAGCGATTGGCGCCTGTGCGGGTATTGTCATTGCCCGTGCCGTGGTGCGTGATCTCTACACACCGCAGGCTTCTGCGCGCGTGTTTTCCTTTTTGATTTTGGTGATGGGTGTGGCGCCTATTTTGGCACCACTGTTTGGTAACTATGTAACCGAATGGTTTGGTTGGCGGGCGATTTTTTGGATTGTCAGCGTGCTCGGCGTTGCTTGCGCCTTTGTTATTCATCTCGTATTGCCTGAAACTCGCGGGCGTCGCTATGACGTGCGTATGCGACATAGCGGCCGAACCTATTGGGACGTATTAAAAGATCGCAGTTTTCTGCGCTACTCACTGACAGGTGGTATCGCACAAGCCGGCTTGTTTGCTTACATCACAGGCTCTCCATTGATGTTCATCGAGCTGTTTGACTTTACACCATCAGCTTATAGCTGGCTGTTTGGCGCAAATGCGGTGGGTATCATCGGTTTTTCGCAGCTTAACGGATGGCTATTAAAGTATTACCCGGCACGTAAAATTCTTAACGTATCTTTGCCTATTTTAGCGGTCGTTTCAGTAGGGATGGCGGTTGCTGCCTATGTAAAAGCACCGGTATGGGGCATTTTAGTGCCGTTATTCGCCTACATCTCCACGCTGGGCCTCGTTTTCCCCAATGCCATGGCAGGGGCACTGGCTAACCAACAAGAGCGTGCAGGCTCTGCCTCAGCGGTGACGGGGAGTTTACAGTTTTTAATTGCAGGCTTAGTTTCTATGGGCGTTAATTCAGTCAGCGGCTTAACCGACTATGCGATGGCATGGGTAATTGGCTCTACTGGCATTATTGCTGTCGTTACGTACCGGTTGATGCGTTACGATGAGCCGGAGTCAGCGGCCTAATCGCGATTAAAGGCATAAAAAAGGCGCTCAATTGAGCGCCTTTTTACGAACAAGGAACCGGTGAGTCTCTGCTTAAGCCGCTTCACCTTGTTTCTTATCCGTCAGGTTTTTCAATGCGTAATCAAACGCTGCCTGACCTGCCAACAAGTCTGCTGGGTCAAAGTCATCTACGTTAATGGTGCGTAAACGGCCTTCCTCAGTGCGCTTCATTAACTCAGCTTCTTCCTCGTTAATGACGCCTAACTCAAGGCCGCGCTCTGCCAGTGCGTCGAGCTGGGTAAAGCTAAAGCGTTCGCCGGCTGCTTTACAGATCTTCGCGTGCAATGGCTCGCACTTAATCATATTGACTAAGGTTTCTTCTAAGAACCCAAAGTGACCTTCGGGGCTCAAGAACTGACCTTCACCTAAACGGGTGCGTACGTCGTTTGGCTCCATCAGGATGCGTGCCACTTTATGATCGGCTTTATCGCTTGGACGATGTGCAATACGACCGAATGGGAACATGACAGCACGCATCGCAGTACCGACGCCACCCATGTTACGCAACAATTCGATTTGCGCTTCTTGTAGCTTATACAAGGTATCTTGCATCGCCCAATGCATGAGTGGTAAATCTTCTTTTAAGCGACCTTGGTCATGGAAGCGTTTCAGTACTGCAGAGCCAATGAACAAGTAACTCAGCATGTCACCTAAACGTGCAGAGATACGCTCTTTACGTTTTAGGTTACCGCCGTACATACCCATTGCAACGTCCGACAACAAGGCTAAGTTAGCACTGAAGCGGTTCATTTGTTGATAGTACTGCTTGCTTGAGTCGCTCGCGGGCACTGAGCTTAAGCGGTGACCGCCAAAGCCGTAGAATAGTGAACGGACAAAGTTGCTTGCGGCAAAGCCAATGTGACCAAACAGCGCTTTATCAAATTTGTTTAACGCTTCTGGACCGCTTTCAGCTGATGCGTTCATTTCCTCAAGGACATAAGGATGGCAACGGATTGCGCCCTGACCATAAATCATCATGCTACGGGTAAGAATGTTGGCACCCTCAACGGTAATCGCAACAGGTACGCCTTGGTAACCACGACCCAAATAGTTGTTTGGACCTAAGCAGATACCTTTACCACCGTGGATATCCATCGCGTCATCCATACACGCGCGTAGCTTCTCTGTCATGTGGTATTTCGCGATAGCCGAGATAACCGATGGTTTCTCACCTAAATCGATACCCGCAGTCGCTAAGGTTGTTACCGAATCCATTAAGTAGGCGTTACCACCAATGCGTGCCATCGGCTCTTCAACACCTTCCATTTTACCGATAGGCAGTTTGAACTGACGACGAATGCGTGAGTATGCACCGGTTGCCAGTGCCATTTGTTTAATACCACCGGCACTGTTCGAAGGTAGAGTAATACAACGACCCACGGACAAACACTCAACCAGCATACGCCAGCCTTTACCTGCGTTTTTCGCGCCACCGATGATGTAATCAAGCGGTACGAATACATCGGTGCCGCGAATCGGACCGTTTTGGAACGGTACGTTAAGCGGGAAGTGACGACGACCGATTTCAACACCGTCGGTATCACGTGGAATCAACGCACAGGTAATACCCAGTTCTTTCTTGTCGCCCAGTAAACCGTCTGGGTCGTACATTTTAAAGGCAAGACCGATCACAGTCGCAACAGGGGCGAGGGTGATATAGCGTTTGTTGAAGTTGAGCTTAATACCGACGATCTCTTCGCCGTTCCACTCACCTTTACAAATAACACCTGAGTCAGGAATCGCACCGGCATCAGAACCCGCTTCAGGACTGGTCAAGCCAAAGCATGGGATCTCGTCGCCTTTAGCAAGGCGTGGCAAGTAATGATCTTGCTGTTCTTTAGTACCATAATGCTGCAACAATTCGCCTGGACCTAATGAGTTAGGTACACCCACGGTCGATGCCAATACCGTACTGACGCCAGCTAGTTTCTGTAAAACGCGTGACTGCGCATACGCAGAAAACTCAAGACCACCGTATTCTTTTTTGATGATCATGGCAAAGAACTTGTTGTCTTTCAGGTACTGCCACACATGCTCAGGCATGTCAGTCAGCTCATGCGTGACCTGCCAGTCGTCGAGCATTTTGCAGACTTCTTCACAAGGGCCGTCCAAAAACGCCTTCTCTTCTGCGCTTAACTCAGCCTTTGGAATGTTGTGTAGCTTGCTCCAATCAGGGTCACCACCGAATACTTCGCCTTCCCACCAAACGGTACCCGCTTCAAGCGCATCACGCTCAGTGTCTGACATTTCTGGCATTACTTTGCGAAATGCCGTTAGAATAGGCTTAGTAAGTAAGCTCTGACGGATTGATGTAATATTCAAAGGCACCAAAATAACGGCAAGAATGACCCAAAGTACAGGGCCAACAATGCCGGCTATGCTGCCAACCGCAAACATCGCCACAAGGCCTCCGCTAAAGGCAACCAAGCTGGCGCGTTTGTAGGTTAATACACCGACAACCAAGAGGGTTGCGATGATCCAAAGTGCGACACTCATATAAATCACTCCAAGTTAGAGGTCTGACCAGTAATATGTGCAAATTAGATCAGACGGCTATGTTTTTCAAGAAAAATTTGAACACCTGTTTGAATCTTTTGTCATAGAGTGTACAGGCAAGCTGCCAGTAGGGCGGTTATATAGATACGGAGTAACGGCTAAAAGGAGTCTCCGATGACGAAAAAATTAGTGACCGCAATGGTATTAGCCACTGCATCGTTTGCCAGTATGGCAGTTTGGGCAGAGCCCGTCGAGCTTGCGCCTTATAAGGCAGAATACAGTATCACTCGGGGTGGAAGCGACTATGGAGACGGACAGCGCTATTTAACCCAAACCAACGCGGGCGAGTGGCAGTTGTACGGTCATACCGATATTTCGTGGTTTATACTATCCGATGAGCGCACGACGGAATCGGTGTTCCGTGTGAATGAAGAACAAGGCTTTATTCCCATCGACTTCCAATATAAACGCGAGGGGACAGGCTCAGATCGAGCGTTTCATGCCAGCTTCGATGCCGAAACCCATCAAGCAGTGAATGTGGAATCGGGTAAGCCAATAGACATTAACTGGCAAGGTGCTTTATACGATGAGGGCTCGGTCGCCGAGAAGCTCCGTTTAGATGTTGCCGCTGAACGTGAACCGCTTAGCTATGCAGTGATTGATGAAGAGGGCCATAGTAAAACGTATCGCTTTCAACGGATTGGTGAAGAGACTATTAGCACGCCTTATGGTCAGTTAGACACCATTAAAGTTGAACGTGTGCGGGATAATAACAAGCGCGAGACCTATTATTGGTTCGCGCCTGAAATGAACTACTTACTGGTGCAATTACAGCAGTTTAAAGAAGGTGACGAGCAAGCCACGATGGCATTAACCGGCGTGACTTATCCGAAGTCGAGCGAGGATTAATCCTCGCTCGCGTAACCGTGCGGCCCGAGCGGCTGATTATCGAGTTCAACGCCTTGTGCACCGAGTGCAAGGCGGTCATCACAAAACCATTTGACCACTAACGGGTAAATACGATGCTCCTGCTCGTGCACCCGCGCCTGCAAGTCATCGGCCGTGTCACCGTCAAAGACCGGTACTTTTGCCTGGAGTATTACCGGGCCGCCATCAAGCTCTTCAGTGACAAAGTGAACACTAACACCGTGCTCCTTATCGCCGGCATCTAATGCGCGTTGATGAGTATTGACGCCTTTGTACTTAGGTAATAAAGAGGGATGAATATTCAACATGCGACCGGCAAAGTGACGAGTGAACTCCGCGGTCAAAATACGCATGAAGCCCGCTAAGATCACCAAGTCGGGTTGATACGTATCAATTAACGACTGTAACTCGGCATCGTATGCTTCACGGCTATCAAACGCCTTATGCGATAACGCATGAGTAGCGATACCGCGTTCAGCGGCTTTTTCGAGACCTTTTGCGGTGTCTTTGTTAGCGATAACGGCGACAACTTCGCCGTTAATTTGTTGTTTTTCGCAAGCATCTACGATGGCTTGCATGTTCGAGCCGGTGCCCGAAATCAGCACTACAATACGTTTCATGAGCCGTCCACTAGCGGGTTTCGTCAGCTAAAATCTCAACTTGCTCGTCATTTTCGGCGGCATCTGCGATACGACCAATCACCCAAGCATCTTCGCCGAGCTGGTTAAGTAGTTCAACGGCTCGCTCTGCTTCAGCGTGTGGTACCGCGATGACCATGCCCACACCACAGTTAAAGGTGCGGTACATTTCGCGCATGCTGACATTGCCGTTTTCTTTTAACCAGTCAAAGATCACCGGCCATTCCCAGCTGTTACCATCGATAACGGCTTTAGCGCCTTTTGGCAGTACGCGTGGAATGTTTTCCCAGAAGCCACCCCCGGTGATATGCGACAACGCGTGTACAGGCACTTGCTTAATCAGTTCTAACACTGACTTCACGTAAATGCGTGTCGGCTCAAGTAAGTGTTCAGCGAGCGTACGGTTCTCGAGGTGTGACTCCAAATCCGCTTCGCTGACTTCAATAATCTTGCGGATTAACGAATAGCCATTGGAGTGAGGGCCGCTTGAAGCCAGAGCAATCAGCGCGTCACCTTCGGCAACTTTAGTGCCATCGATGATGTCATCCTTTTCGACAACACCAACACAGAAACCCGCTAAATCAAAATCACCATGCTCATACATGCCAGGCATTTCTGCAGTTTCGCCGCCAATCAATGCACAACCTGACTGCTCGCAGCCATCGCCAATACCGGTCACCACATCCGCAGCCACATCAACGTCGAGTTTGCCAGTTGCATAATAGTCGAGGAAGAACAGCGGCTCAGCACCCTGTACAATGAGGTCGTTGACACACATCGCGACCAGGTCAATGCCTACGCCGCGGTGTTGTTTTAAATCAATCGCTAAGCGCAGCTTAGTGCCTACGCCATCGGTACCTGAAACTAATACCGGCTTTTTGTAGCCTTCAGGAATCTCGCACAATGCACCGAAACCACCAATATTGCCCATCACTTCGGGGCGGCTGGTCCGTTTGGTGACACCTTTAATACGATCAACAAGCGCGTTGCCAGCGTCGATATCAACGCCTGCGTCTTTGTAGCTTAAAGAGGGTTTATTGTTACTCACGAGCAGTTCCTAAGCGGCAAAAAATTTGCGCGCAAGTTTAGCACGAAAAACCACCGAATAGGTACTCCCAATCGGCGGTTTTACGCGGAAAACTAGTCTCGCCAGAACTTAGGTAATAGCAAGGTCAGTACGGTAAAGTACTCCAAACGACCCAAGATCATGGCAAAGGTCAGTAGCCAGGTCCCCGTGTCGGTAACGGGAATAAAGTTGCTCGACACTTCGCCAAAGCCTGGACCGAGTACGTTAATGCATGCAGCGACAGCACTAAAGGCACTAAAAAAGTCGAGTCCAGTCATCATCAGTAAAACCGTGAGCACCATGGTGCAAATGGCAACTAACAACATGAAACTGGTGACCGCGGCGAGTACCGGCGTACGAACCACTTTATGTTGATAGCGCACATGAATCACCGCACTGGGGTGAATTGCCTGCAACATATGATGCTTTATCGCACGGAAAGTAATAATGTTACGGATGAATTTGTTGCCGCCCGCGGTCGAGCCGGCACAGCCACCTAAATAACTCGCAATAATCAAAAAGCCCGCGGTAGCGGCAGGCCACGCGGATAGATCGTCGGCGCCAAAGCCGGTACTGGTCATAAACGAAATGACGTGAAACACCGCCTGCGAGACCGACACCCAGAATGAAGGATGGGTATGATTGAGAACCGCCATCGCCGTCAAAATAACGGAAATCGTGAGGATCGCTAAGATAAAGTAGCGTGTTTCCTCGTCCTGCCAGTAACCTTTAAGTGAGCGTACGGTAAAGTTTTTGTGATGCAGTGCAAAACTGATGGCACCGAGCGCCATAAACACATCGGCAACGCCCAAAATCGTATGACTATTGAAATGACCCATACTGGCGTCATAAGGCGAGAAGCCACCCGTAGATACAGTAGAAAACGAATGAGCAATGGCATCAAACGCATTCATGCCGGCAAGCCAATAGCTAAAGGCACAGGCGAGGGTTAAACACAAATAAACCAGCCATAAATAGCGACTGGTTTTGGCGACACGAGGGGCAATTTTATCGTCTTTAATCGGCCCAGGGGTTTCCGCCTTAAGCAAGCGCATACCACCGACGTTGAGCATGGGCAAAATAGCGACCACGAAAATAACGATACCCAAGCCCCCCATCCATTGCAGAAACTGTCGATACAGTAGGAAGCTTTTGGGCATATGATCGAGCCCAGTCAAGATCGTAGCGCCCGTTGTGGTCATCGCACTGACCGACTCAAATACCGAGTCGGTAAAGCTGACGCCAGTAATGAACATGATAGGTAGGGCGCCTAAAACGCCCATTAAAAACCACGTCATGGTGGCAAAGGCGAGTGCCTCGCGATAATACAAACGCGCCATATTGCCCTTGCGATAACGCAAGTAAACCAACAACGACAGTGCAAAACAAATCAGGGAACCATCTAAAAACTGACTAAAGGTTTTATCCCTAAAGACCAGCATCGACAGCAATGCGAAAACAAGTTGAATACTACCTATCCAAAGAAACGGCCACGCCAATAGCCGCAAGGTTGCATGTATATTCAATGGTTAACCCTTTGTAGATACTCTAAAAAATACACAAATAATCATTTCAAACGGGCAAAGATCGTACGATAATAGCTAAGAGCCGATGCGCTGTCGCATTCTTCTGGGCTGATGCCCACACCGGTTAAGGATACCCACAGACAGGTATGATGAACCTTGTCCCTGCAAATGTCACCCATCTTGATAGTGTTGTGCAATTAGAAAAGGCAACTTTTCCAGACGATGCCATCAGCAAGCGTAGTTTTCGCCGGTTTATCGAGTCGAACACGGCGGACTTTTTTGTCATGCTCAACGATAAACGCGTGGTGGGCTATTACGTGGTGTTGTTCCGCAACAACACCAATCTCGCGCGGCTGTATGCGCTGGTATTAAGTCCACAATTTCGTGGTAACGGTTTCGGAAAACAGTTACTTCAACATGCCGAAGATCGAGCCGATCTGCGACACAGCTTATTCTTGCGAACCGAAGTTGCAACGTCTAACCAACTCGCACAACAGTTATTTATTAATGCCGGTTTTCGTGCAGTTGAGCTACGCGAGGCTTACTTCCCACCGAGTGCCAGTCAATCGCAGGATGCGCTGATACTGCAAAAGCTATTACCGCGCTATGAGCTGGGAGAGGATAACAGCGTCGGCGCAACCGAGCGCTACGTGCCCATGATGACACAGTCGACGGAGTTCACTTGCGGGCCCGCAAGTTTATTGATGGCGCTGGATTACTTTGGACGTCCGACCGCGGATGCCTCACAAGAAGAGCTCGAAATTTGGCGCGAGGCGACCACCATTTATATGACCTCGGGTCATGGTGGCTGCGGACCGCACGGACTTGCGCGAGCAGCGTTCAAGCGCGGGTTGTCAGTACGCGTTGCGGTGAATACCGACGATGCACTGTTTATTGACTCGGTGCGGCAAGAGCAAAAGAAAGAAGTCATGCAACGGATCCAACAAGCCGATATCGATTACCTGAACCGTCACGGCGTTGCTATTGATGTCTGCGACTACGGTGTTGCTGAGCTGAAAGCTGATTTGGGCGAGGGACGGCTCGTACTCGCGCTCATCTCAACCTATCATTTTGATGGTATACGTGCGCCGCATTGGGTGTTGATCTGCGCCGCGGACGATGACTTTATTTATATCAATGACCCGGACTACGACACCTTACCCTGGGAGTCACCGACCGAACGTCAGTATTTGCCGATTCCAATAGCGACTTTTAACAAGGCGTTTGGATTCGGCGGCCGTAAACAAAAGGCCGCCGTGATTGTGGGTAACAGTTAAGACAAGGTTAAATTGAAGTTCAAACTGATCGGTTTTACTTTATAGATGCGTAGCCCTTAACTAGATAAGAAACAAACACTGGTATAAGGAAGGTCTAATGAGCTCTGCATTTGATGATTTTGAACTGAAAGGACACAAACTCGAAAATCGTTTTGTTGTCGCACCTATGACCCGCACCAGTGCGGATAAAAAAGGTAAGCCCACCGAGCTGATGGGTGATTATTATGAGCGCTTTGCCAAAGGCGGCTGGGGGATGGTCATCACCGAAGGTATTTACACCGACCAGCAAGCCAGTCAGGGCTATGAAAACCAACCTGGACTGACCGATGCACCTCAAACCGACGCATGGAAGGAGGTTGTAGAGCGTGTACACAAACATGACTGTTTGTTCATCGCTCAATTGATGCACGCGGGTGCGCAAATGCAGCACAATGAATACACCGATGAACCTATCGCACCGAGCGCAGTGAAGCCGAAAGGCGAACCGCTCGATCTGTATGGCGAGAGCGATGGTTGGAAAGAGCCAAAAGCGATGGGTGAAACCGAATTTGATGCTGCTATGCAAGGTATCATCGGCGCCGTTAACCGTGCTAAAGAAGCCGGTTTCGACGGTATCGAGTTGCATGCGGCTAATGGCTACCTACTCAACGAATTTTTAAGCGACCACTTTAACCAGCGCGAAGATCAGTGGGGCGGTGGCATGGCAAAACGGCTGAAGTTTGTCGAAATGGTCGTCAAAGCCGCAAAATCAGCCGTCGATGACGACTTCATCGTGGGCATTCGTGTGGGTCAAATTACTGTGACCGATCCCGACTACCAGTGGCCAGAGGGCGAAGACGGTATGATCCGTATCGTCAAGGGCTTGAAAGAAGCTGGTGTCGACTATATACATACCACAGACACCAGCGTTGACCGTAAACCGTTCAAAGACGGCAGTAACAGTACGCTTGCAGAAGTGGTGCAAGACTTTAGCGACATTCCGGTTATCGTCAATGGTGGTATTGATGAGAGCAATTACGAACATATTGCAGCGCATTACGAAAACGGTTTGCTCGCTATTGGTAAAAAAGCGCTGGCGAACCCCGACTTACCGCATCGGTTAAAGAAAGGGGAAACCATCGAGGATCTCGACTTTGCCATGTTGCAACCCATTGCAACACTCGAAAACGAATGGAAATGGCGCGACGAGCACGATAAGCACGTCAAGTAAGGAGAAATGATGAAACACGTAGCGGTTATCTTATCAGGTTGCGGTGTCTTTGATGGCGCCGAAGTCAACGAAGCCGTACTGACATTGTTGCACTTAGAGAAGCAGGGTGCTAAATATTCAATATTCGCACCCGATGTGCAACAAATGCATGTTGTCGACCACCTAAAAGGCGAAGCCAGTGGCGAGCAACGCAACGTATTGACCGAGTCTGCTCGCATTGCGCGCGGTGACATTAAGCCACTTTCAGAGCTAGACGCGGCGAACTTTGACGCATTGATTCTGCCAGGTGGGTTTGGCGTTGCGAAGAACCTATGTAACTTTGCCGAGAAAGGCGCCGACTCAACCGTTAACGCCGAAGTACTTGCGGTGGGTAAAGCCTTTAAAGACGCTAAGAAACCCGCAGGCTACATGTGCATTGCACCGGTATTGCTTCCACACGTTTACGGTAAAGGCGTGAAAGGTACCATCGGCACCGATGCCGATACCGCCAAGGCCTACAACCAGATGGGCGGCGAGCATGTGGACTGCAGCGTGCGTGATATCGTCGTTGATGACGCTCACCGCGTGGTCACTACACCGGCATACATGTTGGCAGAATGCCTGCTCGATGCCGATGAAGGCATCAAAAAGCTGGTTGAAAAAGTGCTGTTTATGGCCGCATAACGCGGCACAGTAAAATAAATTTGTTAAGTGCTTAATATTTCGGCGGTTGCGCTGTCTAAGAGATAGCGCAATACGCGCGAATCAGGTACAATGTACTTTGCTTTGGGGCTGATCTGGATTCGACGGGATACACGAAACCCAAGGTGCATGCCGAGGTGAGGCTGGCCTCGTAAAAAGCCTCAACGTTATAGTTGCAAACGACGACAACTACGCTCTAGCGGCTTAATAACCCGCTAAGCCCGTCCCCCAGCGCTTTGTCTACGAGACTGGATCAGGATGGCTCGACCTAAGGTAGACTCGCGTGGATGCTTTGTCCGGAGCTGAAGCGTTAAACTTAATCGGACTCGCCAGTAGTTGAAGCCTGTCAGTCGGCGTCATGCTGGTTAATAAAAAGACTGAATAAGCATGTAGGACCGAGGATGTAGGTATTGCGGACGCGGGTTCAACTCCCGCCAGCTCCACCAATTCCACAAAAGGGGATGTCTCACGACATCCCCTTTTTTCTTTCTGGGTCACGTAAAATAAGGCTTTCATAAACATCTCCTTTCCCAGATTATCCCAGGAAAACCAGCTCCAGCCTGAGTTTTTAGTATTCCAATTTGTATTCCAAACGATTTTGGGTAAACTCTTTGGAATACATCGAAGGGAGATCTGCCTATGGCGCGCTCTACTATTGGGCTAACGGATACAGCCGTCAGACAACTCAAACCTAAAGACAAGGACTATGTTAAGTCCGATGGGAAAGGCTTGCAGCTGCGAGTGAGAGTGAATGGTTCTAAGCTTTGGAACTTCAATTACATTCACCCGACGACAAAGAAGCGAGTGAATATGGGGCTGGGTAGTTACCCCGATATGAGCCTTAAAAAAGCCCGTGAGCTCACAGAAGCCGCTAGAAGCCAAGTTGCTGAAGGGGTAGACCCTAAGCTTGCCAGAGAGGAAGAAAGAGCGGCACAACGCTACTCAGAGAACGCGACTTTGAGAAAAGTTGCTGAAGAATGGTTCGAGGTCAAAAAAAGTGAGGTGACTGCTGAATACGCTGACGATATTTGGCGATCGTTAGAGTTACATGTATTTAACCGTTTAGGTGAAACGCCGGTTAGTCAGATAAGTGCTCAAACAGTCATTGATGTATTACGACCGGTTGAGAAAACAGGGCGGTTGGAAACCGTTAGACGTGTAATCCAGCGGTTAAACGAGATAATGAATTACGCTGTCATTAAAAAATTAATCACTGGAAATCCAATCGTTGCCATTAAATCTGCGTTTAAAAAGCCTAAAAAGCAGCACTTACCGACAATTACAGCAAAAGAGCTTCCTGATTTTTTAAGAAAGCTCCACGAAACCAACGTCACGTATATTACCCGCCAGGTTATTAAATGGCAGTTGCTGACAATGACCAGGCCATCTGAAGCGGCTGGCGCTAAATGGAGCGAGATCCAATGGCTTGATGACGGCCAAGCAAATTGGGTGATTCCGGCTGAACGGATGAAAAAGCGTCGCCAGCACACCGTTCCCCTGTGTAATCAAGCACTGAAAGTACTGGACGACATGAAGAGTGTAAGCGAACAATACGAGCACATATTCATCTCGCTGCGAAAGCCACAAACGCCCATTAACAGCCAAACTGCCAATATGGCGTTAAGACGCATGGGTTATCAAGATAAACTCGTTAGTCATGGTTTACGGGCCTTAGCCAGCACCATTATGAACGAAGAGGGCAAAGATCCCGATCTAATTGAGTCAGCGCTGGCGCATGGAGATCCTAATCAGGTTCGGAGTGCTTATAACCGCGCGGATTACTTAGAGCGTCGTCGCGAGTTGATGCAGTGGTGGGGAGATTATTTGGAAGAGGCTTTTAGAAAAGGGACCGACAGCTTTTAACTTTGCTAGTACGTCCGAAGTCACCTAAATATTGTTCCAGCCTCTGCATACTTGTAAGCAAGAACTAATATTGATATATCTACATTAGTTGACCTTCTATTACAATTCTATTTTAAAAGACTATGAGCTTTCTACTATGAATGGGCGTTTAGAACCACAGTTACAAAATTCATCAGAAATTAAAGAGCTCATTAAAAGGCTAAACGTTAACGTTAAGCTTGAGGACGGAAGGTCTGTAAAGACACTTATCGCTTATATACAGCCTAGCGCTGAAACGGCGTATCTCGACAAGTTTTTTGAGATAATAAAAAAAGGTGTTCTTGCAAACTTTGTATTTACTTGTAAAGAAATAGAAAGAAAGCTAGGCCTGCCGAGGCAAGACAATGAAGCTAAACTTTTTGAGAAAGCAGTGAGAAAGCTTAGCCAGCATACCGCTAAGGGAGAACTTGGTGAACTAATTCTTTTTACCCTACTAGATGTGTACTTCGAAGCACCTAAGTTATTAAGCAAAATAGCTAGCAATTCAAGTCGTAGGATGCCCGTATTTGGTGCAGATGCCGTCCACGGTAAGTTTGACGGTGATAAATTCGAGCTTTTTTTAGGGGAGTCTAAGCTACATCAAAAGTTTAGTCCCGCAGCTACTGATGCAGTAAAGTCAATTAGCTCAGCAAAGGAAAACTATCAAAATGAGTTTGACCTAATTGAGAGCAATATAACGCTTTTGAATATAGCTCCGAGTCTAGAAGAGCATCTTATTAAAATTTTGGATCCTTTCTCAAACGAAAATGTCGAGGATTTGATAAGTTCAGCATGTTTTATTGGTTTCTCTGAGCCTCATTTATTTCAATGCTCTCCTGACGTTTTTGAGAAACAGTACATAGAGCTAGCCGAGAAGCATATCAATGATTATTATGAAAAAGCTGAGCAACAAGACCTAGATATAGAAAAGACTTACCTCATGATGCTTCCATTCTCTTGCATAAACGAGCTAGTAGAGGGTTTTATACAATATATAGGTATACCGAAATGAGTGAGTTTATTAGGAAGCTTGCTGAAACCGCATTAAATAGCGAAGGCTATATTCACTCAAGTAATGAGCTTTTCCGGTCGTATGTTAAAAAAATGACTGGGGACAGCTATGACATAGATGGATCTGACGTTCGAAAATTAGCTTCAATAGTTCAATACCTATATCAATTAAGTGATAGAAACTTTCGAGAAGAAGGAAACGCAGTACTCTCTATGCTTTTAGAAGTTTGTGGAAATCAGCATCCAGAAGTAGTTGGAATAGCGCGGAGAATATTTTCTGATTCTGGCGACTTTCCAAATATTAATCTTATCAACAGGACATTTCCGAAGTTCGAATTTAAATACAGCTTTCTGACTGAAGCAGAGATGGAGTTTAAAAGTGAGTTGAACTCGGTTAAAGAGTTAGATTTCTCGCTCACAGACTTCCAACGCTTGTTATGGGAGGATCTGACGACCGAACAAGATGTTCTCACTGTTGCACCTACATCAGCCGGTAAAACCCATGTAATACTAAGCTACTTAGTAAACACAATCCTACGTTCTGATGGTGCTTTCGCGGCAGTTATTGTCCCGACTAGAGCGTTAATTACAGAAGTGGCTAATAAACTACATGAGATTACCTCTGCATATGGCAGTGCAGAAAAAATCGAAATTTGCACGGTGCCAAAGGAAGAGGCGTACGGTGATAAAACAGTTTTTGTTATGACCCAGGAACGCCTATTTGAGGTCTTACAGCGAGGCGACGTTTCATTTAACTATTTGTTTATTGATGAAGCCCACAATATCTCAGATAATAGTAGAGGCGTTTTGCTACACTTGACTATTGAAAAGCGAGAGTGTAAAAATATCTGTGTAAATGGCATTCTTAGCAATATCGAAGAAGGAT
>ERZ1673960.80-NODE-80-length-22670-cov-7.600929_pt1 | contig 22670 bp, 27 predicted proteins | sample MGYA00580190_ERZ1673960 | MGnify/ENA primary metagenome ERZ1673960 (study PRJEB41334, sample SAMN05608106) | rock metagenome | biome: terrestrial subsurface; feature: shale formation; material: shale | place: USA: Pennsylvania ...
TATAATTGTATCGTTACAATTATAATTGTATGTATAATTGTATTGGTTGAACTTTAACTGGTGCTATAGTTTTTTAGCTGTTATAGCACCGCCTTAAAAACAAGGATTGAAACTAAGCTCCTATAGCAGCAGCTAACCCTGAAATTATAGCCTTAAGAACAAAATCCAAAAAAAATAGAAGGATAAAAAATCCTTCTATTCTTCCCATTTTAGATCGAATTCTTCCCACTTTGGGAATGTGAAGTATTCAAAATCTTTTCTAATTTCTTCAGGCACTTCAGGCGAAAAATCTTCAAAGTAACCATCATCGTCAAATATCAAGTCTATTTCTTCCCCTAATTTTGTTGTCCATGTTGCTTTTTTTACCATTTAAAATCAACCCTTTCTTTAATTTTTTTATTTTTTTTGTTAAGATCATTATATTATGTATTGCCTTTTTTGTCAAGAGTTTTTTTGTATTTTTTTATATTTTTTTTAAAGTCCTGAAACAGTTGAAAATTCAAGGGTTGAAGGTTATTTATAAGTATAAATATAAAATTAATTAGAAAAATAATTTAAGTAGGCAATTTATTTTAATAATTAAAATTATTTTGTAAGGTATGATTGGTTATATAAAAAAAAGAAGGTGCTATGACCTTCTTAATATTCCCTATAATTTAATTCTTTTATAGTGTCTATATCTAGTTTATCAACATCGTCATATCTGTTTATATTGCTAATTTCATTACAGTTGTTTATGCTATACATTTCATAGTAGTTATCGTAGATTATTATGAAATGAGTTTGGAATAGCTCTTCACACTTGAATTTTTTAATTGCTTTAGATTCTTTGTTTAGTTGCTCCTCTATTGCTTTCGTGTGCATCTGTTTAATACTATTATAGTCTTTTTTCATTTTTTAACAACTCCTTTAATTTTTTTTATCTATATTATATATTTCAAATAATTTTGATATTTTTTTGGTTAGGAAATGGAATAATATTACAATAGATATGGAACTGTGGATAACTCTGTGGAAAAGTTGTGGATAATGTGGATATGTGGGTAAAATGTGGATAAGTTGAAGTTGCGGAAGTCATCTGGAAAATTTTTCCTGTTACAATTCGAATTTGCGGAAAAATAGTTCGGAAATTCGGAAAATATTTCCCGGGAAATACAATATAACTATTTTACAATATTTACCAATAGTTATATTCAAAAGGTAAAAACATTGATTTTCTATAATAATGAAACTTAATACATATTTTGTTGCATTATTAATATCCTTTATAACCATTGGAATTGCTATATTTGAAGCCAATTTATATAATTGTGTATAATACATATTATACATTTTTTTCATAAGTACCCGGGGTATTTTACATTCTTTACCAGCAACAAAATATCTATTATGGGTATAGTACATCCATTTCCACACCCATAAAAAAATTAGCAACCCCTAAATTAACTATCGTAAACCCTAGTATTTTCAATACTTTTACCCATTTTTAACCCTTATTTTCCACCTATCGGCCTTTTATCGTTAAACCTTAGTAATTTCAACGCTTCAATCCACTTCAACACCAAAAACTATCCTTTTAATCGTCAAATCACCAACTTATCCACAACCATACAAAATCACACTCAAACAATTGAAATAACTACATTTCACCAATATTACTAAAAAACAATCACGATAACACACCTAAAACAACTCACAATTTATACAAAAAACAACCTCAAACCCAATAAACAACTACGTTTCACTACATTTTCTATCGCAAACAGCAAAATTATAAAATATACTTTACATTTTAAAAATTTATGATAAAATATAATTTGTAAAGGAATGTTTATATGGGAGGGGATATTTATGATCATAAAACCTGAAACATGATAGGTAATAACAATAATATAAATAACCGTGTATATTCTGCATATGAAGGGAGTAGTAAATTTGGAAAACAGTAAAATTTATATTTATAATTTTAAGCAAGCAGAATTTTATATTAAAGAAGGTATAAAACCATTAGAAATTAATATCAACCCTAAAACAAGAAAAATTTATTTTATCTTTAACAGAGAAGAAACAAATAATGCTTATATGAAATGGGTTAATAATTAAAAGGAGGATTTTTATATTGAAGATAAGTTATATTCAAATGCCAAATAACTTAATTTTAGACACAAATCTTAATACTAAAGCTAAATATTTATATCTTGTATTAAAAATGAGTTCTACAGACAACATATCAATAATATACACTAAAACTTTACTTAAAAAACTACAATGGAGTAATACAAAAACATTAAAAAAATATTTAACCCAACTTAAACATCAAGGATATATACAATATGACTTTAATAAGTTACCAAAACACAAACCAATGGAAATAAAGCTTTTACCAAAGGGATATTACACTGAACTTGATAGAGAAATTATACATAAAACAATTGAAATATGTAAAGCAGTAAAAATAATAAGATACACTAAAGACAACAATAACAACAATATAAAAAAAGAAGTATTAGCTGATCTTAAAGAAGATGCTATTATACTACTGTATCTATATGAAATGTATTATAATGAAAATTTTAGTTGTGGTTATGCTTGCCCAAGTTATGAGCATATATATAAAACATTAAAAATAAGACAACAAAACATTACTGCTATAAACAAAACACTACATGACAACTATATATGTAAATGTATTTCTGGAACATACCATCAAGATGATGATGGTAACATAAGACAGCACAACAACAGATATATACCTAATAAAATAGTAACAGAAGATGGTAAAACAAGATATAAAAGACACAAAGTAAAAAACAAGATATAAAAACAAAACCATAAACACAACATACCAACAACAACATACATATCAAATTAACAGTTTTTTATGTTAATTTGAGAAAGAATAATGTTAATAATATAATGTTAATAATATAATGTTAATAATATAATGTTAAATAATAAAGATTTATACTTTTACACTTATACGTTATTATAAGGTATAATTGTAAATCGGATAAGGTATAATTGTACATCGGATAAGGTATAATTGTAAGTCATGGAAAATATATTGAAAAATGGATGGGTTTTTAGTTATGAGATATAGTGGATTTACCAATGAAGTTAAGAAAATTATTAACATAGAGAATCTTAGTTATAATATAGTAAATAGGTTTTTAGGACTTTGTTATGACAAATATATTTATTAAAAAGAGTATTCTAAGTTAGAAAAAATACACAAACCTGAAGAAGTTTTGTTTGTATTAAGAAATGCTAAATATTTTGTTGAAAGTTATGATGAATATGAGAATTTGCAGCATAAAATTAATAACTGCATATCTTCTACTAAAAGAAATTTGGAATATGGAATTTTTGATAGTGTAGAAGAAATTGAAGAAGATTTTGAAATATAATTATAAATATTAGAAAATAACCCCATTTTCGGGGTTATTTCTTTTTCTTTATTATAGGAGGTGGTAATTTGGTAATAAATTTAGCATAGCCACCTTCATATTTTGTATTATTTTTAATATCTTTAATACATTATATGAAAATTATACCAAAATGTTTACTATTTTTAAAGAATTTTTCTTTATTTTTGTAGATTATTTTTTATTATTATAGATTTTTGCACAAAATTAAATAACTAGGATATAATACTAAGTAAGGAGGTTTTGTATATGGGAATTTCATATAGAAAATTAAGAATATTGCTTGCTGAACGTAATATAAAACCTACTGATATTGTTAAAAACACTTCTATTAGTTGGACTTCTATGACTAAGATAAATAATGACCAGTCTGTAAATCTTTCTACACTTGAAGAAATATGTAAGTTTTTAAAGTGTGATTTTGGTGATATAGTTGAATATGTAGATGACTCTACTGAAAAGTAGAGTTTTTATGTTTTTAATAACAAAATTATAAAAAATTCTTGACAATTTGTCTATTTTATGGTAATGTGTAAGTAGGAGGTGAGAAGGGTATTTTTTGAAAAAGTTTAGACAACAAAAATATAATAAATAATAGAAAGGTGGTGTGATTAGTGTGGATGTTTTTTTAAATGAACAATGTAGTATATGTGGCATGTATTTTCAAAATATCAAAGATGTTTTTGTTGATATTAAAAGCGACAATTATGTTTGTATTAATTGTGCTATAAATTACGGATTAAATATTATTCATTGTTTAGATTATCATGAATATGAGGAGGATGAAACTTGTTAACTTGTAAAGTAGGTCAAAAAATAGTAAACACAATAGATTATGATGAAAATAAATTGAGACAATGGTCTAATAAAGGAATACTCAAATGTCCAGTTTGTAATTCACAAATGGTATATAAAAATGGTGAAATTAAAATTGCACATTTTGCACATAAAAATAAAGAAGATTGTATTTATACGTTTTATGAGAATGAAACAAAAGAACATCATTTAATGAAAGTGTATACATATAAATGGTTAAAACAGTTACCATTAGTAAAAAATTTACAACTTGAATATTATATAAAAGAAACAAAACAGCGACCAGATATTTATTTTGAAATGTTTGACAACAAATATGTAATTGAGTTACAAGCTAATCCAATTACAGTTAAAGAATATAAAAAAAGACATGAATTATATAGTTTAAATAATATTATAGATATTTGGATTTTAGGATTTGATAATTATAATATACAGAAAAATTATATTTTAAAAAAGTTTAAAGCATTACAAGAATATATATTAAAACATAATGATTGGCTTTATCATTTAGATGTATGGAATAACAAAATTATAAAATATAAAAAATCAGTGTTTGAGTTTGGTGATGCATTTTTTATACAAGATATTAATGATATTAATAATTTTTATATTGATATTTTTGGAAATATAATATTAAATGAACAGATTTTAAAAGATTTTATATATAAATACAATTCTTATAAAGAATATAAAATAAATAAAACAAATAAATTATTATTAGAGCAACAGAAATTATATAATAAAACAATTAAACAAATTAAAATTGACAGAGTTAATGAGTTAATAAAATTTAAAAAAGTTAAATTATATTATAATTATGATTTTATGGTTCACTCACATAAAAATGAAAAATTTATAGCCATGCCTAAGATAAAAAATACAATAAATGATTTTATTTATTATCTTGAAAGAATTCCAAAATTTCAAAAGGTTGTACCTATTTATGTATTACATCATACTTGGATTATAGATTTAATAAAAAATAGGAGGTATGACAGATAATATGGGGACAGTTAATATTGATATTTATAAGCAAGATAGAAAATATATAGATATATCTTTTACTTCAGAAGAAGATATTTATAAATTATTATGGATGTTTGATATGTTGTTTGAAGAAGCATATCAAGGCAATGCTGAGGCATTATGTATTGTAAATGATTTTTATAATATGATGGATAAAGAAAATAAATCATTATTAGAGTATGTAAAAATACAAACTGGTAAATCACCATTAACGGTTAATGATTATGATAGAGAATTAGCTGAAGTAATAGCTGAAAGATTAAATATAACCAAAGAAGAATGTGAAAAACAAATTTATAAAGGTGTATTAGATTTAAAAAATAAAAACTATGATTTATGGGTAGAATGGATTAACAATATATATAAAAATATACGTGTTGATTATATGGATAAAAAAGAAAATGATATAAATTACAATGTTGATGAAGAAAAATTAAAACAATTGGATTATATAAAAAAATATTGTGTTCCAAAATATTTATTCAAAGGCGAAGAGTATCCTAAAGATTTGCAAGATTTAATTGATATTCAGAAGGAAAATTTTAAAAGACTTAATGATTTAAAAGAAAAGTTAAAAACTGATAAACAAAACAAACAATTAAAAGAAGAAATAAGAAAGAGGATTAATTACGATATTGAATTAAGAAAAGATATATTGATACTTAAAAGACATTATCAAATTCCAATAGAAAAAACAAATTGGAAAGGGTCTGCTACCAATGTGTCTTTTGAAGAATTTCAAATTCAAAACATGAGTGATTTTGAAAGAGAAAAACAAGACACATTAAGAAATCAATATGATGATATTGAAGATAAATGGCAAGTTGAAAAAATCAAAGAAATAGCTAAAGAAAAATTAACCATAAGACAATATGTTATTTTTAATTTATATTTTGTTAATGAATTAAATCAAGTTCAAATTTCAGACATTTTAGATTGTACTAAACAAAGTATAAGTTCTGAACTACAACAAATTATTAAAAAAATTAAAAAAAACTTATGATTTATTATAAAATTACTTGACTTTAGCCTTAATTGTCGCTATATATAGAAGGGGGTATAGTTTATTGCCAAAAATTAGATTATATGATGGCAATTATATAACATTAAAAAAATTACATACACTTAAAGAAAGATGGCAGTTTGTTCAAGAAAATGTTTTTAATAAAAAGATAAATCAAGAAGATTCCGATTTGAAAACATATGGAGATTATTATAACGTATTTAATGATAAATATAATGAAAAAGATAATGAGCAAAAAGTATTAATAGATAGGTGGTTAGGTTACAAAATAGTTGGTAAACCTGAACCACAAGAACATACTAAAGCGATGATGAATTTTTTAACTACATATTTACTTAATGCTAAAGATTATTCTTGTAATAAAGCAATAAATACATATTTAAAATTAAATAAAAAAATAAATAATGGATTGGAATTATCGGATGATGAAACTAGTGAATATAATCATATAAAAGGCAGAATTATATTTCATAAAAAAAATAACAAAGGTAAAGATATAATTTTTTATGTTAATACTGAAATGGAAGATTTACTTAAATTAAGAATACAAGAGTTAAAAAATAAAAAATACAAAGATTATACTGAATTTTATATGATAAAAAATTTAGAAGATAGATTAAATATTTGTAAAGAGTCTGTTAATAAATGCTTAATTAATAATAAAAAAATTGAACAAAACAAAGATGAAATCGAAAAAATTTACAATCTAATTAAACAAGAATACGAAATTATGAAAGATTTAAAAGACAAGTCTAATATTAAGTATATTGAAAAGCTTTGTAAAAAATTAAAATCTCTTGAAGATGAAAATAAGTATTTAATTAAAGAAAACATTAATTTAAGAGATGATTATTATATAGCAACGGAATATATTTATAATAGTAAATAAAGTCAATAACAATAATATAAAAAAACTAATTTATATTGCATTTTATTTTTTAAGTGATATATCTGTCATTAAGCACTTTTTCAAGCAAATCTCGGCTAAATTTATGATTTACTAAATAGATATGCAAAACTATGTAAATATTGAATTTTCAACGCTCATGTATATTGTTAAATAAATATCAAAGAGTGTAATTTAAGGGGGTTATTATTATAAAATCTATTAGAGATTATCCCAAGTCCGACAGAGAATTTTTTGAAGATAATGAAGGTAATATAAGATATAATAATTACTGTTTAGAATGCATAAAACAATGTAAACAATCATATAGAGTTAATTTTATTTATTGTCCCATAAAAGTTAAGGCACATACACCTCAGCAATACTTAAATAAATTAAAAAATAATAGAATTCCTATTAAAGAAATTGCAAACAAAATCAACATACATACTAGAACGCTGACATCTATGCTTAACGAAAATCAAGATATGTCTACTGAAGCCTATATAAAACTTGAAAAAGAGTTGTATAACAAAATTATAAAAAGTTAGGATGATTCAATGCGTATACAAACCCTTGGTGCCAATGGTATGGTAACTGGTTCATCTACCTTAGTTACTACCCCCGATGGATTGAATATTTTGATTGATTGTGGTTTTGTTCAAGATAATAGTATGTCATTTGAAAAAGTTCAAAGAATTAATACAAGAGAATTTGAAGGGAACATTAGTGAGTTAGATTATATTATTTTAACTCACGCCCATCTTTGACCATGTTGGAAGGTTGCCTTTGTTGATTAAGCAAGGATTTAAGGGAAATATTATCGCAACACAGGCAACTGCTGAATTTGCTGGGCTTAACTTACCTGATGCAGCTTACTTAAATGCATTAGAAGTTGAAAGAGCAAATAAAAAACGACCAAAGAATAAACTAAAACCAGTCTACACAATGGAAGAAGCTGATAGCTGCATAGATTTTATTAGATGTTATGATTATAATAGGGAAATTAAGCTTAGTGAAAAAACAAGTGTAGAATTACTTAGAGCGGGACACATGCTTGGTGCTGCAATGGTTAAAATTATATATAGAGATGGCTATGATGTTAAGAGAGTTTTGTTTACAGGAGATACTTCTGGAAAATATGATAATCATCCTTATTTAACTATTGCTGATGATATTGGCAAAGTAGACTGTATTGTAACGGAAAGCACATATGGAAATAGGTTACATAACAGACAAAGCCATATTGAAAAACTAAGACAATGTATACAAGAAACTTGTATTGACAGAAAAAGAACTTTGTTAATTGCTACTTTTAGTTTACAACGCAGTACAGAAATATTACATTGGCTTAGAGATGTTTATTTAGAGAATCCTGAATTTGAAAAAATTCCTATATATCTTGACTCACCTATGTCAATTGATGCACAAGAGGTTGTAAGAACTAATGAAGAATACTGGGGTAAAAAATGGTTGACGAAAGAAGAAAAAATAGGTAGTCTTTGGGATTGGGATAAAGTTGTATATGTTGTTAAAGCTGAAAAATCTAAAAGATTATCTTCAGATGGAAGTCCTAAAATTTTAATTTCATCAGCAGGCATGGCTAATGGAGGAAGAATATTGCATCATTTGCAGACTTTTTTACCAAGTAAAGGATGCAAGGTTTTATTTACTGGTTTTGTTGCTGAAGGAACTTTGGGACATAAATTATTATATAACAAACAAAAAACTATAAATATTTGTAGTAAACAAGTTAGAATTAATGCTAAAATTGATAGGATTGAAGGTTATTCATCGCATGCTGATAAAAAAGAACTTATAGAATTATTAAATACATGTGAAAAGAAAAAACTTAAAAAGATTATTGTAAATCATGGAAATGTCGAATGTAGCAAAGAATTTACAAAAGTATTACAAAGTGAATTTCCTAATACTGAAGTTATTTTTCCACAATATAAGCAAATTATAAAAATTTAGATATTTGTACAGTTATTGGTAATGATAACTGTGTTTTTTATTTTTTGATTATAAGGGAGGAGTTAAAAATGGCTAAAGAACCTATAAAAGAAAAAGAAACATATATTCACAGATTGGATTGTGAAGGTTATTTAAATTTAGAAGAAAATGGAATTGAAATAGAAGGTAAAGGATTAGTAGAGTTTAAAGAATTGTTTAAGAGATTTAATGGTAAATTTGCAAAATTCTCTATCGCAGATAAAACCGAGGAAGAAATAAGTTAGGACTTATTCATATATCATCCCCCTTTTCAAAAGTCAGTAGTTAACAGGATAACTGCTGGCTTTGTAACTTAAATTTACAAATCATACAGAAACAACTACCCACGGGTGTTGTTTCGAAAAATATTAATAATCTTAGTTAGAGGTTGTGAGTGAGAATGAATAAGATTGCAAAAAAAATTATGCAAAAGATTTACATCAAGATTTAGAAGATATTCAAGAATTGATTCAAATTAAAAAGAAAGCATATAAGACAAAAGGAAGAACCGATGATTTACGTGATTTAGATAGACTTATAAATCTTAAATGTAAAATTATTGAACAAATAAAAAGAACTTTAGCTTAGCTGGAGGTGTGTGAGTGAGAGAAATTTGGGAAAGAAGAGAAAATGAGTCTTTGATGGATTATGAAGAAAGGTTATATAGAAATCGTTCGGAATATGGTATTGATTGGGAAAAAATTAATGAGTTGTTAGAATTAGAACAACATCCAGATACAACTAGAAAAGCTAGTGTTGGATATATAAAAAGAATAGACCAAGAAAGACAAAATAAATTTGACAAATCAATAATGATTATAAATGATTTGCATTTACCATATGAAAGAGAAGATATATTGGAAGTTATTAAAAAACATTCAAATGAAATTACTACATTAGTTATTGCTGGAGATTTAATGGATTGTGAAAGCATTTCTAAGTTTCCTAAAATAAGAAGAAAATCTTTAGAAGAAGAATTAATATACTCCTATGAATTTATTAAAAAAATAAGAAAAATATTAGATAAAGGGCAAAAAATTATTATAATTAGAGGAAATCATGAAGAAAGATTATATAAGGAAATTTGCAGTATGCACAAAAAAGAATTTCAAAAATTTATAAATCCTGAAATAATTGAAATGATAATAGATGGATTTGTAATATATGACAATGGTAAAAAAATGAAATATGAAGGAGTTAGTGATATTACATATGTTCCGCATTGGTATGTTAATATTGAAAACAAAATAATTGTTGCCCATCCAAAAGATTTTAGTAAAGTTAAAGGTAAAATGTTAGAAAGTATTGCTGGTCATTTTGTCAATAGGCATGAAGAATTTGAAGTAATTGTTATGGGACATACACATAAATTTTCAACTGGAATTGTTGATAGATACGCTGGTGTATTTGTTGTTGAAAATATGTGTATGTGTAAGCCACAAAATTATTCAGATAAAGGTAAATTAGGATTCACACCACAAACATATGGATATACAATAATTAAATATAATGATAATGAAAAGATAAAGTTTGATAATATTAGAACTTATCATTTAGATGAACTTTATAATCAAAATGAAGATTATGTTATAAATTTGTAATAATAATAATAATAATAATAAAAAGAAAGTAGGTGCTAAGATGGCACTATTGTATTTTCTTTCAGGTGTTTTGTTTGTGTATGTGGCAATGCCACTTTTGGATTCCATAACTCAATTAATTATTTCTTATATTAATATATTAGTTAGTGGTAATAACAAAATTATAAATAATATGCATATGGAAATGCAAGATGATAATTCACATAGAATTGGTTTTCAATATCAAGAACCTATGGAATTTGAATATTATGAAGAAGATTATGAAGATGACGTTTAGGGTAAAATGGTGTTTTTATTTATGTTAATTATATAGGAGGTGATGATGCAACGTGGCTAAGAAAAGCAATACTTATCTTGATGATGGCATTATCTGTGTATATCATGGTGGCAAACCAATTAGTTTGTCAAACTTTTATTTGTCATCAAGTCTTATATTTAAAGGTATTGGCGTAATCCCTATTTGCAAAGATTGTATGAAAGACTTGTTTAATTATTATTTGGAAAAATATGAAAATGATAAAATGGCTTTATATAAATTTTGTGAAAGAATTGATTTTCCATTTTATGAATCAGCTTATAAGGGTGCGAAAAAGACTTCAGAAGCGTCTGGTTGGATGTTGCATCAAGCCTATTTTAAGCAAATTAATAGTTTTAGAAATGTGAACAACTATGGTGATTGTTTTGATGATGGTGATAAAATTTCAAATGACATAAAATCAAATAAAGAAATTAGTGTTAAAGAAGACGATTTTATAATTACTCGTGAAATGATAAAAGTTTGGGGCAGTGGTTATACAAAAGAAGACTATGAGTTTTTAGAAGATTCATATAGAATGTGGACTACAGAGTGTAAAGCCGATTTGCTTTCAGAGCGAAAACTTTTTAGACAAATTTGCTTAAAAGAATTAGAAATAAGAAAAGGAAGAGAATCTGGTAAAAATGTTGACAAACAAGTTGAAGCTCTTCAAAAATTGATGAAAGATGCTAATGTTAGCCCTAAAGATATTAATGCTGCAAACGATCCAAGTAATGAAAAAGTATTAGGTATGAAAATAAAAGAGATAGAGTCAACTAAACCTTGTGAAGTATTTAATGATAAATCTTTATATAATGATTATGATGGATTTCTTGATTATTGGAAAAGATTTATATTGCGACCAATGAAGAATTTGCTAATTGGGTCAAGAGAGTTTGATAAAGAATTTAATATCGAAGAAGGCGATAATTAATGGCTAGTTATAAGAATTTTCAAAATGACAAAAGGAAATATGCAAATTCTTATGATATGACAAAACGAGGAAGAAACCCAATAAAAAAGAAAAATTTAAAACATGAAGCCGAGGAAAATCTAATTCACTGGGTTACTTTTTATAGAAGAAATATACATAGATTTGTTGAGCATTATTTTGGAATAGAATTATATTTATATCAGAAAATATTATTATATTTAATGAATTTATGTACGCTTATAGTAGTTGTTGCTTGTCGTGCTGCTGCAAAATCATATATAATAGCAATTTATGCATGTGCAAGGTGTGTTCTTTATCCCGGATCTCGGGTAGTGGTTGCTAGTGCAACTAAAAAACAGGCAAAATTGATAGTAACTGAAAAAATTCAAAAAGAATTAATACCTAACTCGCCTACTTTAGCTAGAGAAATTAAAGGAATAAAAACAAATAATCAAGACATAGAAGTTTTTTTCCATAATGGAAGTTCATTAGTTGTAGTACCTGCTTCAGATAATGCGAGGGGGTACAGAGCTACAGCGATAGTATACGAAGAATTTAGGATGATAAAAAAAGTAATTATAGATAGTGTACTATCTCCATTTTTGTTTGTTAGGCAAGCGCCTTATTTGAAAAATCCAAAATATTCTCATTTAAAAGAAGAACCTATTGAAATATATATAAGTTCTGCTTGGATAAAACAACATTGGATGTGGAAACACATAAAACTTGCTACTAAGTCTATGTATAATAATCTAGAATCATTGCTAATCGGTTTTGACTATGCAATAACTTTAAAACATGGTATAAGAACTAAAAAACAATTGGAGAAAGAAAAGAAAAAGATGGGTGCTACTACTTTTACAATAGAATATGAAAACATTATGCTAGGGGAAACGGAAAATGCCTATTACACTTATGATTTATTAAAGAAAAATCAAACTTTAAAAAAGGCTTTTTATCCGAGAAAACACATTGATGTTGTTGAAAAAAGAAAAAACAAATTTGATATACCTAAAAAACCTGGTGAGATTAGAATTATATCTGTTGATATTGCAATGGTTTCAGGTTCGCAAAATGACAATACAGCAATTAGTTGTATAAGAGCATTGCCTGTTAAAAATTATTATGAAAGACAATTATGTTATATAGAAAGTATGAATGGTGGGAATACGACTGAGCAATCAATAAGAATTAAACAAATATTTTCAGATTTTGATGCCGACTATGTTGTTTTAGATACACAGAACTCTGGTATAAGTGTTTTTGATGAATTGGGTAAGGTCTTATATGATGAGGAAAGGGATTTAGAATATGAACCTTGGACTTGTTTTAATGATGAAAAAACTGCTGAAAGAATTAAAAACCCAAATGCTTTACCAGTGGTTTATAGTATAAAAGCTCATGCAAGTTTAAATCATCAAATACATAAATATATGAAAGATGCTTTAGAACGTGGTAAATTTAAATTATTAATAAATTCAACTGAAGCTGAAGATTTTCTTGATAAAATAAAAGAATATTCAACAGGCGATGGAATTACTCAGGCTAACTTTTTATTACCTTATGTGCAAATTGAGGCATTAATAAATGAAATGGTTAATTTGTCTTATGAAATTAATAAAAATAGTAATACAATAAAACTTATAGAGCCTAGAAATGCTAGAAAAGATAGATATACATCGGTTTCTTATGGTAATTACTTTATACAACAATTAGAATTGGATTTAGAAAGTCAATCCCAATCTGATTATGATTTTACTTTCTTTTATAACTAAAAATAGCAAGAATACTCCCATCTTCTATAAGTGGGAGATGAATTGTTATAATCAAATGGATAGAAACGCAGCAATCAACATACTCAATCAAGGATTAAAAGAATTAAGCATAGCTTAACATAAACTAGGGTAGGGACTACCCGATGTGAGGCTCGTGGAGGTAGTAGGTTACGAGGCCGATGAAGCGAGAATCTCCCACTTCTAAACGAAGTGAAAGTGGGAGAAGTTCAAAACTAAAATATAAGTAAAGGAGGTGTAATATGACTACACCTAACGAGTCTTATGAATTTAATGTTAATTTATCTTCTATTGAAGGAATAGTGTGGAACGAAAATTTTTTAACTGACACAAATATAAGTAACGTAAAAAAATGGTTGAAAAACCCAATGATATTTAATAAGGAAATTAGGTATTTATCTAATCAATTATATAATTCAAATGGTGTATATACAAATGTAGTAGATTATATGGTTTCAATTCCTACCCTTGATAGGGTTATATACAGTTTAAATAAAAATCATTCACGTTTTAAAAAAAATAAACAATTATTTATTGAATCACTTAATAAAATGAAAGATAAGATTATAACAAGAGATATATTACATAAATTAGCTATTGAAGGAATTTCATTTGCTTATTTTGAAGTAAACGAAAATAAAAGATTTGCAGAAGGATTTATAGGCGATGATGAGATTGATAATATTTATGAATTAAATGCAAAATTTAATTGTAGTGTAATCTCTCTCCCAACTGATTATTGTAAAATTGTTGGTACAAAAAATTCATCATATGTAATTGCTTTTGATATGAGTTATTTTGATCAATTTTTTAGTAATGGATTATCTAAAAAATTAAGAAGATATCCTAAAGAAATTAGAGATAAATATAAACAATATACTAAAAATAGAAATAAAAAATGGGCTATTTTAGATAATAATAAAACTATTGTAAACAAGGTTCGTTCTTCAAGAGATGAGAGATGGGGTAGACCCATAGGTCTTGCTGCTTTTGTTGATATATTATATGATGAATATTTTGTAGATACTAAAAGAAATGTTTTAGATGAAGTAAATAGTACAATTATTTACCAAACTTTTCCTGAAGGTGATAAAAAAGGAACTTCTTCCCTAACGCAAAAGCAACAAAAAACGCAACATAATAATATAAAAAATGCCTTATTCTCACGTGGTTTTAGACGTGGGGTTAACTTTTTTTCAGTAGCTGCTGGAACTAAATTAGATAAGCTTGAAACAAATATTGAAATACTTAAAACTGATGGAGAAAAAGAGTTGTTGAAAAGAATAGCTACAGATTTAGGTTTCGCTGGAAGTGCCTTAAATGGTGAAGATAGTAATTTTAGTTCACAGCAAATGAATATTGAATTAGTTACACGTGAAGTTTTAACATGGCTTGAACAAATACAAGAAGAATATAATAAAGTTATTAATGCAAATATAATAAAAGACCCACAGTGTTATGTTCAAATGTATTATATTCCTACTACTATTGCAAATCAAGATAAATTTATTAGGCATATGAAAGAATTATATACACAAGGTCGTGGATCTCTACAAGCTTGGATTGCTGCAACTGGTTTTAATCCAGATGCTTACCTTGCATTAATGGATGAAGAACTTGAAGAAGATTTCGAGAACAAATACCCTGTTCATAGAATTTCATACACAATGAGTGGTGAATCTGGTAGACCTTCTGAAAGCAACCCCACAAATGAAAATACTATAAAATCTAAAACTAACAACAATAAAACAAGACCTTCTTAGGAAAGGAGATGTAAATGATGAATGGAAAAATATTAGAAGTTTCAAAACTTAATAAGGTAACTGGTAGAACTTATATAAAAGTAGTTATACATGAAATACATAATTCTACTGAAGAATATAATAAAAATGGTATTTCATGGAAAGAAGAATATGTGTTAAATAATATTGAATCTGCTAAAACTATGCCAATATGTGCTGAATTTTTAGATGATTATGATAAAGAAGAGCCGTTTGGACATGGTGAAAGTGGAATCAAAGATGGGCAACCAATTTTTGAATATTCTGTTGTTGTCGGTGCTTTTGAAAATGCTTATATAGATGATATTGAAGTAAATGGAAAAACAATAAGAGCATTAATTGGTGAAGGGTATATATATGAACAAAGATATCCTAAATTTGTCAAATGGCTAAAGGCTAAAATGTATGATGGTGATTTGCCTGAATCATCTGTAGAAATTTGTGCAAAAGAAGGCTATGAAAATATTATATATGAAGATGAATGGAAAGCAAAAGGTAGAGTTCCAAAAATTTACGATTATACTGGTCATGCTATTCTTGGTATAGAACCCGCTGATGATTCAGCGGTTGTTTTAGAATTAAATAAAAACAATAAAAACAAGGAGGTTAAAGGGAATATGCCTGATAACAAAACTATAATTGAACTTAATGAAAAACTTGAAACTAAAACTAATGAAATTAATCAGTTAAAAAATGACATTAAAGAAAAAGATGTTAAAATTACTGAATTAAATTCTATAGTTGAAGAAAGAGAAAGTAAAATTAATGAGCTTAATGAAAAAATTACAACTGTAGAAGAACAACTTAAAGCAAAGGAGGGTGAATTAGAAACTTTAAAGTCTGAGTTTAATGAATTAAAAGAATACAAAGAAAAAGTTGAAAAAGAAAAATTAATTAATGAATTAAATTCTAAATTAGAAAAATTTAATGATGATGAAAAATCTTGTGTCAAAGAAAAGGTTGAAAAGTTTAACGTTGAGCCTTCTAAAGAGTTGTTAGATGAGATTATTAATGAAATTAATGCTGAAATAGCTAAAAAAGTATTAGAACAAAGACAAAAACAAGTTTCTGCTGAACAAAATTCTAAAATTGAAGATATTTACGGTGATATTTATGAAACTAATTCACAAGAAATCACCGAAGATGATATTTATTAAAACAAAAATATAAAATAATAAACAAGGAGGAATTTTATTATGTTTAAACCTTTAACAATAGGTTATTACAAGCAAGTAAGAAATAATCCAAGATGCAAAGCGCAATCTAATGTTTATCCAGGTATGGTTGTTGTACTTGATGAAGTTAATAAAACAGCTTCAGTACCAGCAGACGCAGCTGCCGCACAAGGCAAACCTTATATTGTTTCAAATATTATTGATAAACCAGAAGTTGAAAACAAAGCAGATTTTGTTGTTCAAACTGGAGAGTATGTAAGAGCCGATTATTTAGCAGATGCTAATGAGTTACTTATTGAGTTAGATTATAGAGTAATTGTTACTGATTTGAGTACTGTTGCTATAGGTGATATTTTAGTACCTGCTAATGAAACTGATAATGCAGGGAATGGTGGTAAATGGATAAAAGCTGATGGTACAGCAATAGTGGCTTCAAACTATGCTATTAATTTAGAAGTTGTTGAGAAAACTACTTTTGGTGACAAAGGTGTTTTATGTAAAGTTGTAGTAGCTTAATAAATAATAAAAATATAAAAAAATAGGAGGTATTATAATATGTATTTTGAAAAGAATACAAGGGTTGTTAAAAAAGATTCTGATTGTTTAGTAAATCCAAAGTTAAATGAAAAATCACCTATTGTTGAAATTTTTTCAGCAATTGTTGAAGGAAAAGATGTTACCAAATATAATAAGACTGTTGATAAAGTAATGGACAAAGTAAAAGAACTTGCACAAAAAAGTATGGCAGGAGATTTTAATGCTAAAGCAGAATTTAATACTATTCAAAGATATGTTATAGAGCCACATTTAACAAAAGTTATTCAGTTGTTTAATTTTATGGGAACTTTTAAAGATATTCCTTACAATGAACAACCAAGAGTTAAAACTTACAAACATGAATCTATAAGAAGCAACTTCCAAGCTACACATGGAGATGTACCTTTTGCAGTAACTAATTGGGAAGAATATCCAATTAACACTAAAACAATTTCTAGTGGTTATGCTGTTGATTACAGAGAAGTTGCTAGTGGTAATTTAGATAAAGTTTCTGAAGGTATGGAACAAGTAAAAGTTCACATGATGAATCAAGCTATGAATTATGTAATTTATGTACTATATAGCAAAATTAAAAACGCTACTGGCGTAAAATATTATAATGAAAATGCAGGTCTTACTAAAACAGGTGTAGACGATATAATTAAAAAGGTTAGAAGATTTGGTAGACCTGCATTAATGGGCGATTATGCTGTTGTTTCTCAGTTAAATGATTTTGCAGGATTTAAGGCTGACCCTACTGATACTAAAGCAGTTTTATTATCCGAGGCAGTTATGGAAGAAATAAGAAAAACTGGGTTATTAACAACTTACAATGGTGCACCAGTTGTAGAACTTCCAAACGAATATGATGTGAATAGATTAAATGGTACAGGTGATAACTTTGAAACTTATTTACCAGAAGGTTTATTGTTTGTAGTTCCACAGGGTCAAGTAGCACCACTTCAAATTTTCAGACGTGGTGGATTAACTTCAATGACTGCACAAGATATAATTTCTGGTACTGAGATAACTAGATTTGATATGGAAATTGGTGCAGATGTTCCTGATAGTCGTGTACATGAAATAGGTCTTTGTGTAGATTCAAGTTTATCTGTACCAACATTATAATAAGCTAAATAGGGGTTGATTATTAACCCCTATTTTTTATAAAGGGAGGTATTATATGAAGAATATTAGTATGGAAGAAAGGGTGTGGGTTGAAAATTTATGTGCCTGGGACTTGTATTTTAAAAGACTTGAAGGTCATGGTGATGTAAGAATTCCAGCTAAAGGTCGCACTAGATTAGAAAGACTTGAAATACAAGCACAGGTTTATAATAAAAACCCATTTTTTGTTGGAGTTGATGAGAAAGGCAGTCATGCTAAAATTTTTATAGATGATAAAGATACTAGAGTTTTGGTAGGATTTGAGTCTGATGATACAAAAGAAGAACAAAATATATTAACTAAAGAGAAGATAGAGAAAATACTTAACTACAAAACTATGGGTACATTTAAGAAATATATTAAAGAAAATGTAGTTACAAACGCAGAAAAGGCTATGTTAATTGATGTTGCAAAAAGTATAAAATTAAATGATTATGAAAAAATACAATTCATTGAAGAATATACTGGTTTAAAGTTTGATGAATAAAGGAGGGGTAATTAATGTCGACCCCTTATATATTGATACAAAATAGCTTTCATTCGCAATTTCAATCTAAAATAATTTTAGATGCTGACCTTGAAAAACAATTTTTGTTGTCCGCCATAGGTGATTTTTCTTTAGATTTGTATGAACTTACATGGGATAGTGTTAATGAAGAAATATTAGAAGATTTAAAGCAAACAGAGATAAATTTATTAGGTAAATTAATGTATAAATATTATCTTTATCGTGAAAGAGATAAAGTATTAAAATTAAATAATATTATAGGTAAAGATGTAAGACTAACAGGAATGGCAGATAGTAAAGGTCATATTAATAAAACTATTGAAAGTTTGAATGGTGAAATTAGTGAAATTATAAACAAAATGAAAACTAATAGTTTTTACGAATAGGGCGTGATAGGTATGCCTAGTAATTGGTATTTAGTTAATGATAGTTATTATAGTGGTTTTGAAAAGGATATAGTAAATGATTATGCAGTAAGTGGTTTTACTGAAATTCTTAATAATTCACCTGAAGCCAAAGATATTTTTATTGATGGCGTAAGTTATAAAGGTATAATTCAACATTTAAACGATAATGATGAAATAAAAGAATTAAGAAAATTATTAGTTTCTATTGATACTATAATATCACGTGGAAGTTATATTGAATTAAACGGTGAATATTTTATAAATATTTCTGATATAGACAATAAAATATTTTATAAATCATGTAAAATTCAAAAATGCAACAATACTCTCAAATGGCAAGATGAAAACTTAGAAGAAAAGTCAACTCCTTGTATTTTACTTAATGGAAATTCTTCTACTTCAGATGGTGTTGATGAAACCAAATATTTGAGTTTATCTGAAGATCAAATTTTAATTATCATACCTAAAAATAACGATACTATAAAAATTCAATTGGATGATAGATTTATTTTTGATAATAGTGAGAATGCAATTTATAAAATCACTAAAGTTGATTTCCTTACACAACCAGGACTGATTAATTTAACAATGAAAAAAGACTCCTTGCAAGAAAGTGATAGGTTAGATTTAAATATTGCTAATTATCAAGAAGCTGTTGTTGCTGATATACAAGGTAGTGATACTATTAAGCTTCATAATCAAGAGATATACACTATTGATGTTGATGTAGCTTGGTCTATTTCTAATTCAAATGTTAGCATTGTTAGTCAGGACAGTAGAAATATAACTCTTAAAGGTGAAATTATGGGTAGTGTAGTGCTTACTGCTAATGATGGAACAAATGAATATAATAAAACTATTTATGTAACAAATGCATTCTAACCACTAATCGGAGGTGGTTTTTATTAAAAATGGAAGGTTTGAAAAACTGAATGAATACATGGGAGAAGTTCTTGCAAGTTTAGTTGAATCAGAAAATCTAAGCAAGTTGATTTATTATAATACACAAAGCGCATTGCACGAGGCACCATTGTCAAACCCTTACGATTTGATTCATGCTAAAGTATTTCCATATACCTATGTTCCCCCTACTGATGATTCTGCAAATGTTTATTTGACTGTAAGTTTTAGGCAATTTAAAAGAGTTAATGATAAATTTAAAATAGGGTATCTATATGTAAATATTTTATGTCATAAAAGTTTAGTATCAATTTATGATGGTTCCCGTATTTTTAGTTTAATGAATGAAGTTGAAAATGTATTAAACGGGAAAAGAATTGCTATAGGTAAATTGTTGTTTGATTATGGTGATGAATTAACTATCAATGATAATTATACTGGATACTTTTTAAGGTACGAAGTTTGTGATCTAAATTAAGGTGTTGATATTATGAATGAAGCCTTAAAATCATATATAAAACTGAATCTATTTTTAGGTTATAGTATTTATATTGACGAAGAAATTGGTGAACTTTATTGTCCTAAAATAAAAGAAATCAATGTTGGGTTGATTTATTATATTTATATGTTTAACAAATTTATAGATTTGTATGACGAAGATAAAGATAGTTTTTTTAATAATATAACTAAGACAGAAGATATTATTAGAGAATTTATGACTTTTGTTTCTTTTTTTAAAAAAACTGAAAATATTTATTTTAAGTTTAATACTTTTTATTTTGATAAAAACTGTATTAATAACAAAAATATAAATTTATTTATGGATACCATTAAGATAATGCATCACATGGATAAGAAAATAGATGATTACAAACCTGCCAATAAAGTCGCAGAGGAAATGCTTAAAAGAGCTAGAAAGCTTAGAAAAGAAATGCAGCAAAAAATTAAAAAGAAAGATGGCATTGGTTTTTTAGAAATAATGTCGTCTGTATGTGCTAGACACCCATCTATTAATCAATTAAACATACATGATTTAAGTTATTTTCAAATAATAGAACAATATATGAGATTGCAAAAAATTGATGATTATGAAGTCAATATGAACGCTTTAGTTAGTGGCACTTTAGGCGAAGAAGGTAGAAAAAAAATAAAACATTATAGCTCAAAGATAGAAAACGAATAGAAAAAACAAACTGAGGTATGCTTATCCTTAAAGCAGAAAGGAAGTTGAATTTGAGTAATAGAGAAAGACGTAAATATTATCAACAATTAGCCATCAAAAGACTTGGTGAAACTAGAATTAATAATAATGGTAGTAAAATGTGGATAGTTGATTATAAAAATGCAACAGATATTACAGTTAGGTTTGAAAATGGTTATATTTGTAAAACTAGATATGGTGAGTTTATAAGGGGAAAAGTGAGCAATCCTTATGATAGAACAGTATATAATATTGGATATTTGGGAGAAGGTAAATATAAAACATATAATAATGAAAAAGTAACACCACAATATCAAACGTGGAAAGATATGTTGAAAAGATGTTATTCAATAAAAGAAATTGAAAAATATCCAACATATAAAAAGTGTAGTGTTTGTGAAGAATGGCATAATTTTCAAAACTTTGCTAAATGGTATGATGAAAATTACTATGAAATAGAATGTCAAAGAATGTGTCTCGATAAGGATATTCTTTGTAAAGGAAATACGATATATGCACCTGAAACTTGTGTGTTTGTACCAAATAATATTAATACTTTATTTATTAATTGTAAGTCAAAAAGAGGCAGTTTGCCTATAGGAATTACTTATGATAAAAAAAATAATAATTATCAAGCAAAATGTTCAATGGGTAATGGGAAATCTAAACATTTAGGTAAATTTACTTCGGTAGAAGATGCTTTTAATTGTTATAAAAAGAATAAAGAATTAATTATAAAAGAAATAGCAAATCAATATAAAAACTTAATTCCACAAAAAGTTTATGAAGCTATGATGAACTATGTTGTGGAATTAGATGATTAATAAGCTAAATAATATTTATTTAATTAAAAAGTATAGGAAAGGAAAGTGATAATTATGAGTAACACATTTGCGGTGAAAGAAGTGCTTGATTTTACTGTTGAAAAATATGTTTCTTCTGGTAGAGGTGATATTTTATTCACCGTAGATTATGCAACACAAACAAATATTAGTACAAGTGCTGAAAGATTGGATATTCGTGGTGGTCCAGGAAATTTTAAAATAGTAAGTATTGACCACACAAAAGATTGTACTTTTGCTGCTACATTACCAATAGTTGATATTAAAGCATTGGCAGTTAAACTAGGAAAGGATATAACTAAAGGTGCTACAACTACTCCAATGAAAGAAATATTGGCTGCAGATGCTAGTAAT
>ERZ1673960.82-NODE-82-length-21756-cov-764.587945_pt1 | contig 21756 bp, 18 predicted proteins | sample MGYA00580190_ERZ1673960 | MGnify/ENA primary metagenome ERZ1673960 (study PRJEB41334, sample SAMN05608106) | rock metagenome | biome: terrestrial subsurface; feature: shale formation; material: shale | place: USA: Pennsylvania ...
GCGAATACCAGGTGGTGAAGAACAGCATCACCGGCAAGGGCTACGTGATCACCCGCTCGGACATTGTGGTGAACTGTGACGACCCGATGGTGGAGTGCGATGGGTTGCATCACATTCTGTCGAGCCGTCATTCTCACAATATTTCCACGGCTGGCGGTAAGACGATACTTCCGGGGTAGGAGACTGCGACAGGCTTACCTTGGGGGTTGGAGCAGGCGGGTAGGCCCTTCCAAAAAGCGCTCCTGCGGCACGTCCCTGTGGCGCTTATGCTCCGCCATCCCTGGCTCCGCAAATTTTTGGAAGGGCCTACCCGCCTGCTCATTGATCCACGAGTAGCTGCCTGGCTATATCAGGCAGAATGTCGCGCCAACTTCCCTGCAGGCTGCTTAACAGCCACCTCAGCCACCGTATGCAACTTCTCCAATTGGCTCTGCAGCATGGCCACCGGCCGTGAGCCTTCCAACGTCAGATTAATATCGAAATAGTCACCGGCGGTTTCCACCGCCATGCTGGCAATCCGGAAACCGCGAATACGCACCACCTGACACAGGCGTTCGATCGCGGCGGCTTCCTGGGCCATGCGGCAGTTCAGGGTGTAGCTTGGGGCGGCGTTTTTATTGGTCGGGTTCATGCTACCTGTTCCTTCTTGGCAGTGGTGGTGCGCTTGGGTTCGTCGATCATTTCCTTGTTGCTGGCGCCGGGCTTAACGATTGGCCAGACGTTCTCTTCGCGGCTGATGGCCACGTGTAGCAGCATCGGGCCGTCGTAGGCCAGGATGGTTTCAATGCCCCGGCGGATCTGGTCGGTGCGTTCGATGTGCAGCGACGGAATATCAAAAGCCCGGGCCATGGCCACGAAATCCGGGTTGTCGTCCAGATCGATCTGGCTCTCCCGGTTGTTGTAGAACAACTCCTGCTGCTGGCGGACCATGCCCAGGCACTGGTTGTCCAGGATGATCAGCTTCAGCGGCAGGTTGTAACGGCGGATGGTGGCCAGTTCCTGGGCGTTCATCATGAACGAGCCGTCGCCGGTCACGTTGATCACGGTGCTTTGCCGGTCGGCGAACTGCGCGCCAATAGCGGCCGGCAGGCCGTAGCCCATGGTGCCCAAACCGCCACTGGTCAGATGATGGCGCGGGTGATTGAAGTGGTAGTGTTGGGCCACCCACATCTGGTGCTGGCCCACGTCACAGGCAATGATGGCGTTGTCGGGAGTGATACGGGAGAGCTGTCGAATGAAGGCGGGGCCGGTAATCGGGGCCAGGGGTTCTTCGTTATCGGCGGCCTGGAAGCCGCCGGTGGTGCGCCAGGTCTGGCACTGGGTCCGCCAGTCGTCGATGGCTAATGGCTGCGCTTCCATTTCATGGGTGAACGCGGTCAGTATGCCGCTCAGATCCCCCCGAAGCGCCACATCCGTCGCCCTTAATTTGTTGATTTCCGCCGCGTCCGCGTCAATGTGAATGGTGCGTGCGTTGGGCGCGAAACCGTCCAGCTTGCCGGTGGCGCGGTCGTCCAGCCGGGCGCCGACAATGAACAGCAGATCGCATTCTTCCACCGCGCGGTTGGCGGCCCGGGAGCCATGCATCCCGAGCATGCCCAGATCGTTCGGGTTGTGCTTGCCGGCATTGCCGATGCCCTTGAGCGTGGCTACGCCGGGCATGGCCGAGGCCTCGGCGAAGGCCCGGAAGCTGTCTTCGGCGTTGGCCAGGGAGACGCCACCGCCGCTGTAGAGCAGGGGGCGTTTGGCTTCGCGCAGCATGGCCAGGGCTTCGGAGAGGTCTGGTGTGCTGGCCGATGGGGTTTGTGTTTGCTCCGGCGTCGGGGTCTTAACGTCGGTCAGCAGGATGTCCTTGGGAATGTCGATCCAGACCGGTCCGGGGCGCCCGCTTTGTGCTAGTGCCATGGCTTCTTCCATGATGGCGGGTATGTCCTCCGCGCTATCCACCAGATAGCTGTGCTTGACTATGCCCAGGGTCATGCCCAGTACGTCGGTTTCCTGGAACGCGTCGGTGCCGATCATGCCGGAGGCCACCTGGCCGGTGATCACCAGCATGGGAATGGAGTCGCGGTGGGCGTTGGCCACGCCGGTGATCAGGTTGGTGGCGCCGGGGCCGGAGGTGGCAATGCACACGCCCAGCTTGCCGCTGGCCCGGGCGTAGCCGTCGGCGGCCAGGGCGCAGGCCTGCTCGTGGCGGCACAGCACATGCTCGACACCGACATCGTCCACCAGGGCATCGTACAGCGGCATGATGCAGCCGCCGGGGTAGCCGAAAACCGTGCCGATGTGGTGGCGGTGGAACGCGTCGAGAATGTGCTGTGCGCCGTTCATGGTCGTTTTCCCTTTTTCTTCGGTGCAAAAAAAAGCCCCCGGGACCTTTCGGTGCCGGGGGCTTTGTCGTGTCTTGTCAGGTTGTCGGTATCTGCTATCTCACCTGTCTGTCCACGCAAAAGCCCCCGGACGGTACCACGACCACCAGGACAAGCTTCACTAGGACGACTACGGCGTTGAAATTCATGAAATCGACAATCTGCTCTGAATTGATTCAAACAATGTGTGTAGAATCTACCCCAGGTTTTTAGCCGGATGCAACCCCTTTTAAAACGCGAGCCGTCAATGACTAGAGCAAAATGGAGTTCACTCGGTCTTTCCCTGCTGGTGATCGTCGCCCTCGTTGTCTGGATGGCCACCGGCGAGGTCCGGATGGCCAGTGACGAGCCGCCGCCCGAGCCGGGTCAGGAAAATGACGAACCCACCCGGGTTGAAGTACAGACCCTCCAGTCCCAGGCGTATCAGCCCTCCCTGAAACTGCAGGGGCAACTGGAGCCCTGGCAGTCGGTGATGGTCAGTGCCCGTGCTGGTGGCACCGTTGAACAACTGCATGTGGACCTGGGCCAGCGGGTGGAGGCCGGCGAGCCCCTGCTGACGTTGTCGAAGGACGGACGGGACGCCGTGGTGGAACGCTGGCGGGCAAGTGTTCGCAAGCTGGAAGCCGATCTGGCCGCTGCCCGTCGCCTGCGGTCCAACAACCTGGCAGCGGAAACCGACATCCTGGGGCTGCAGAGCGAACTGGCCGCGGCCCGGGCGGAACTGACCGCCGCCGAACTCACCCTGCAATATCTTCAGCCCAAAGCGCCGTTTGACGGTGTGATCAATGCCCGGGACGTGGACCCCGGCACCCTGGTTCAGGTGGGCAGCCCGCTGTTTGAACTGGTGCAAATCGACAGGCTCAAGGCCACCGGCCAGGTGCCCCAGCAGCGCGTGCACCGTGTGACGCCCGGCCAGACGGTGGAACTGGACCTGCTGGATGGCGGCAGTCTCCAGGGCACGGTCAGTTTTGTCGCCAATGCGGCAGACCCCGCCACGCGCACGTTCCAGGTGGAAGCGGTGCTGGATAACCCCGAACGCAAACGGGTGGCCGGTGGCTCGGCCAGCCTGCGCATCCTGCTGCCGGAACAGCCGGCGATGTTCATTTCCCCGGCTTACCTGTCCCTGAACGACGAGGGTCGTCCGGGCGTGAAATTTGTGAATGACCGGGACCAGGTGGTGTTCGAACCCGTGACCCTGTTGAGCGTTTCAACCGACGGTGCCTGGGTGGCCGGCCTGCCGGATAAAATCCGCCTGATCACCCGGGGTGGCGGGTTTGTGGCCGATGGCGAGCGCGTGATACCCGTTGCAAAATCCGACGCCCGGGACTGATCCATGCAGGCACTGATTTCCGCAGCCATGGACCGCAGCCGGACCACGCTGCTGACCTTTCTCTTCCTGATTCTGGGCGGCGTGGCGGCCTACCAGACCATTCCCAAGGAATCGAACCCCGACGTCACCATTCCCATGATCTACGTGGCAATGACCCTTGACGGCATTAGCCCGGAGGATGCCGAACGCCTGTTGATAAGGCCCATGGAGCAGGAGTTGCGATCGCTGGAAGGCATCAAGGAAATGCGCAGCACCGGTGCGGAGGGGCATGCTTCGGTGATGCTGGAATTCGACGCCGGGTTTGACCCGGACAAGGCCTTGCAGGACGTGCGGGAGAAGGTGGATACCGCCCGCAGCAAGCTGCCCCGGGAAGCGGATGAGCCGCGTGTGCATGAGATTAATGTCTCGCTGTTTCCGGTGTTGTCGATTGGCCTGTCCGGGCCTCTGTCCGAGCGGGAACTGATCACCATTGCCCGGCGGCTGCAGGACTCGATTGAAGCCATCCCCGAAGTACTGGAAGTGGAGATTGGCGGCGACCGGGAGGATCTGCTGGAAATCGTGGTGGACCCGCAGGTGCTGGAAAGCTACGGCGTGGATTTCGACCAGCTGGCGACCCTGGTCAGCCGCAACAACCAGCTGGTGGCGGCCGGTTCGCTGGACACCGGCAATGGCCGGATGGCCCTGAAAGTGCCCGGGGTAATCGAGAACATAGAGGATGTCATGGCCATGCCGGTGAAGGTCAGCGGCGACACCGTGATTACCTTTGGCGATGTCGCCATGCTGCAGCGTACCTTCAAGGACCCCACCGGCTTTGCCCGCATCAACGGCGAGCCGGCATTGGTACTGGAAGTCTCCAAGCGCTCCGGCGCCAACATCATCAAGACCGTGGACCAGGTCCGGGCGTTGATCGATCAGGCAAGCGAGAAGCTGCCGGACACCCTGGACATCCGCTATATCATGGACCAGTCCGATGAAGTCCAGGATGTGCTGTCGGACCTGCTCAACAACGTGCTGACTGCGATTGTGCTTGTGCTGATCGTGGTGATCGCCGCCATGGGGCCGCGCTCGGCCCTGCTGGTGGGGCTGACTATTCCCGGCGCCTTCCTGACCGGCATCCTCGTGATCTGGAGCATGGGGCTCACCCTCAACATTGTGGTGCTGTTCAGCCTCATTCTGGTGGCCGGCATGCTGGTGGACGGCGCCATTGTGGTGTCCGAGCTGGCGGACCGGAACCTGGACGATGGCCAGTCATCCCGGGCCGCCTGGGTGGCGGCGGCCTCGCGTATGGCCTGGCCGGTGATCGCTTCCACCGCCACCACCCTGGCGGTGTTCGTGCCACTGCTATTCTGGCCCGGTGTGGTGGGCGAGTTCATGAAGTACCTGCCAATGACGGTGCTGATCTGCCTGCTGGCCTCTTTGGCCATGGCACTGGTGTTCCTGCCGGTCATGGGTGGTGTCAGTGGTGGTCGCCGTTCCCGGCAACCGGAGTCGGAAAGTCGTGCCATGGGCGTGTATCGACACGTCCTCGCGGCATTGCTGCGCAGGCCGGGCCTGGCACTGCTCGGGGCGCTGGTGCTGATTGCGGTGATTTACGCGGCATACGCTCGCTTCAACCATGGCGTGGAGTTTTTCCCCAGCGTGGAGCCGGATTCGGCCCAGGTGCAGGTGCGTGCCAGGGGGGATCTGTCGGTCTGGGAGCGGGATGCCATTGTCCGGGAAGTGGAGCGGCGGTTGCAGGGCATGCCTGAGGTGAAGGCGCTGTATGCCCGTTCAATGATCAGCCCGGATAACCAGATGGCGCCGGATGTGATTGGCGTGCTGCAGTTCCAGTTCAATGACTGGTTCACCCGTCGCCCGGCGAGCAAGATCCTGGACGACTTCCAGCAACGCACCGCGGATATTCCCGGTATAAAGCTGGAATTCCGCAAACAGGAAGGCGGGCCGGCCCAGGGCAAGCCTATCGAGCTGCAGGTGAGTAGCCGCAATGGCGATGATCTGGATAACTACGTGGACCAGATTGAGGAGCAAATGCGGGCGATGGGCGGTTTTGTCGACATCGAAGATGACCGCAGCCTGCCCGGCATTGAATGGCGACTGAAGGTGGACCGGGAAGCAGCGGCCCGTTTTGGCACCGATGTGCTGAGTGTCGGCAGCGCGGTGCGGTTGGTAACCAATGGCCTGGTGCTGGCCACCTATCGCCCGGAAGATGTCCGCGATGAAGTGGATATTGCCGTGCGTGTGCCCCGGGACTGGCGCGAGCTGGACCAGCTGGAGCGGCAAACCATCAACACACCCCGGGGGCAGGTGCCGCTTTCCCAGTTCGTCACGCTGGAGTCAGGCAACAAGACTGGCACGGTGATGCGGGTGGACGGGCTGCGCACTATTACGATCAAATCGGATGTGGCCGCCGGTCGGCAAATGGACGAACTGTTGCAGACGTTGCAGGCACAGATGCCCGAACCGCCGGAGGGCATTTCCGTTCGCGCCGCCGGGGAAAACGAGGACCAGCAGCAGGCGGCCAACTTCCTGACCACCGCGTTCCTGGTGGCCATCGGGCTCATGGTGCTGATCCTGCTGACCCAGTTCAATTCCCTGTACCAGACCCTGCTGGTGCTCTCCGCCATTGTGCTGTCTACCGCCGGGGTGTTGCTGGGCCTGCTGCTCAACGGTCAACCGTTTGGCGTGGTCATGGTGGGCATGGGCATCATTGCCCTGGCGGGGATCGTGGTGAACAACAACATCATCCTGATCGACACCTTCAATCAGATGAAAAAAGAGGGGCGGTCTGCGTTTGAGGCCGCCCTGGAAACCGGGTGCCTGCGTTTCCGGCCGGTATTGCTAACGGCGGTGACCACCGTGCTGGGGCTGATGCCGATGGTGCTGGGGATAAATGTGGATCTGTTGTCTCCCAGCCTTGGGCTGGGCGCGCCATCCACCCAGTGGTGGACCCAGCTCTCCAGTGCCATCGCCGGCGGGCTGGCATTTGCCACCTTCCTGACGCTGCTGCTGACGCCGGTGTTGCTGGTGCTGGGTGAGGCCGCCGGCCAGCGCTTTCGAAGGCTGACCGGCGGTGGGGAAGAGTAGAGCGGTTAGTGGCGAATCCGGCCCGCCAGTTCCTGGGCGGTTCTGGCCATGGCTTCAAGTTCGGGCACGGCCTGCAGGTTGTCCTGGGCAGCGGTATGCATCGCCTCTGACAGTTCGGCCACTTCCGTGATGTTGCGGTTGATGTCTTCGCTCACACTGGTCTGTTCCTCGGCGGCCGTGGCCACCTGAGTGGTGGCGTCATTGACGCTGGCCATGCGTTGGGTGATGTCTTCCAGGGTCTGGCGCACGGCTTCCACGGATTCGCTGCTTTCCTGGGCCACCACTTCGGAGGCCTGCATGTATTCCGTGGCGTCCTGGGAGCCACTGCGGATGTTGGCGATGATCTCGTCAATTTCCACCGTGGCTTCCTGGGTTTTCGCCGCCAGATTCCGCACTTCATCCGCGACCACGGCAAAACCACGCCCCGCTTCACCGGCCCGGGCTGCCTCAATGGCAGCATTGAGGGCCAGCAGGTTGGTCTGGTCGGCAATTTCCCGGATTACCTGCATCACATCGCCCACACGTTGACCGCTTTCCGCGAGCTTTTTCACAGTCTCGGTGGAGCTGTGGATCTGGTCGGTCAGGCGTTTCATGCTGGCTACGGACTGATTGATCTGTTCATCGGCCTGCTTGGTCTGCCCGGTGGTTTCCTCCACCTGGCTGGCCACCGAGGCTGCATGGCTGGCCACGTCCTGGGCGGTCGCCGACATCTCGTTCATGGCCGTGGCGATCTGGTCAATGCGCTGGTGGGCGCGCTCGGACTGATCCGAGACGATGTTGGCATTGCCGCGAATAAGCGTGCCGGTTTCTGCCAGTTGCTCGGCGTTGTGCTTCATCATGTCGCCGGTTTCGGCGAGGAAACGGTGCAGGGCCCGGGCGGTATCGGCCAGCTTGCCCAGTTCGTCGGCACGCTGCAGGGTCACCGGATTGCTCAGGTCGCCATTGCCGATGTGGGTAAGCTTGCCAATCAACTCCTGGGTGGGGCGTACCACCGAGCGCATCAGAACCAGCAGGCAGGCCAGAGTGCCAATGGCAATGGCGGCGACCAGCAGCCCGATCATCAGCATGTTGGTGGTTGCGGCGTTCTGTTTCAGCGTCTGGGCCTGGCTCAGAGCTGAGGTACGGATTTCATTGGCGGCCTGCTCAATCAGGTTGGCGGGCTCCCGGTCTATACCGGAAACGGCCCGATCACCAGCCCCATGCTGGTAGCCGGACTCGGTAAAGGCTTCGAAGCCCTGGCGGTACGCGGTGCCCATTTCGAGGTGGGCACGCTGGAAGCGGGTCAGCAGTTTACTGGCTTCCGGGTCATTCACCTGAGGAATCAGCTTGTCCAGTTGAGACTGGATGCCTGACTCGGTTTCCTGGAAGCGTTGCCAGTATTTTTGGCGCTGGTCGTCGTCAGCACCCCGGATGAGCACGTTTTTCCATTCCTGAACCTGGGTCTTGAAATCGTTCAGGATGTCCTGGGTCTTCAGGGCGGTGACCATTTCCTGACTAACCAACTGGTTGTATTGGTCTTCGGTCTTAAGGGTCTTGCTGAAGTACACGCCGGCCACGGCGGCAATCACCAGATTGACGAGAATAATGATGGTAAGAACGCGATTCAGGATACTTTTGGAGAACCAGGTCATAGCCGCGAATCCTGTAGAAAATATGAAAGGGGCAGTATCATCTGGGCATCCGGAGGCGGTTGTTGTTGCCGCCAGTTCATTTTTTATCGGCTGTGATTGCCCATGCTGAACCCTCTGACCGAAATTTATCGCGACCAATGGCTGTTGGCGGTGCACAAACCCGCTGGATTATTGGTGCACCGAAGCCCGATCGATAAGCATGAAACGGAGTTTGCCCTGCAGTACGCCCGGGCCCTGAACGGCGGCGAGCACGTGTACCCGGTGCATAGGCTGGACCGGCCTACATCGGGGGTGCTGCTGTTCGCGCGGGACCCGGAAACCGCCCGGCTAGTGGGGCAGGCCATGATGGCTGGGGAAGTGTCGAAGACGTACCTGGCCATGGTGCGGGGTTGGGCGCCGGAATCCGGTGTGATTGATCACCCCTTGCGGGAGGAGCCCGAGGACCGACGCAGAAAAGGTGAGCCGCAGCCGGTGCGGGAGGCACTGACTCATTTCCGGCGACTGGCCACCACGGAAATACCGGTCGCCATCGAACGCTACCCCACCAGTCGCTACAGCCTGATGGAGCTGCAACCGAAGACCGGCCGCAAGCACCAGTTACGCCGACACATGAAGCACATCAGCCATCCCATCATTGGCGATGCCAACCACGGCCGTGGTCGACATAACCGCTATTTTGCCGAGCGGTTCGGGGAGGGACGTTTGATGCTGGCGGCTACCCATTTGAGTTTCCAGCACCCTGAGACGGGCCAGCCAGTCACCCTGTATGCGCCGCCGGAAGAGAGTTTCGTGCGGGTGCTGGGCGTGTTCGGGGAAATCCCCGGGCAGTGGCATTTCCTGCTCAAAGATCATTGAAAATTATCATTTTCTGCATTGATGGATATCACTTTCAATCGCCACTGGCCGGCATTATGCTGATCCTTCATTTACTGACCCGGAAGGTCTGATGGAGTTTGTGGAGCCGGTTGTCCGCGTTTTTCTCGGCATCTTTTTTCTTATGATTGGTCTGCAGTTTTCCGCGCGGACTATCGGTCTTTATGATCGAATGGGATTCTCCCATATCAACTACGGTGGCCGTGGCCGGGCCACCTGGTGGCACCGTCACACCTTCAATGTATTCCGGGCTGCCATCCTTTTGATCTGTGTTGTCCGCATCGGCGTGGATATCGACCCATGGCTGGGCGTCTTCCCCTGGTTGTACCAGTGGCCGGTTCTTCTGGCGGGTATGGTCGTGCTGATGGCCTCGTTTACTTTGGTGAACTACCTGCAGGCCTACATGCACGAGAACTGGCGTTCTGGGATTGATGAGCGTGCTGAAACCGGCCAGCTGTTAACCACGGGGCCGTTTGCCCGCAGCCGGAATCCGTTGTTCCTGGCGATCATGCTGGGGCAGCTGGGATTCTTTCTGGCTCTGCCCAGTGTGTTTTCGCTGGTGTGCTTGGCGGCCGGGGTGCTGGTGATTACCCGCCAAGCCAAGGAAGAAGAGAAGGCCCTGGCGAGGCGGTTCGGGCAGGCTTATGAAGAGTATTATCGCCAGCGGGTGCCCCGCTGGCTTTAAACAGTGCTTTTAGTGCCCCTTGCTTCGGGCTTCCTTGATCACATCGTAGGCGTGGCTGATTTCCCGGGTCCGCTCTTCGGCCATGTCCCGCATGCTCTCGGGCATGCCGCGCCCGGCCAGTTTGTCCGGGTGGTTCTCGCTCATCAGCTTGCGGTAGGCCCGCTTGATTTCCTGGTCTGAAGCCTCCGAGCTTACCCCCAATACCTTGTAAGCATCGTCAATCTGCTGGCTGGTGGAGTAGTTGGAGGTTCCGCCTGCCTGGCCGGCATAAGCGCCCCGCAGCATGGCTTCGAGCTGGTCCACCTGGCTTTCCGGCAGGCCCAGGCGCCGTGCAATACGCACCAGCATTTCATGCTCTGCCGGGTGAACCTGACCGTCTGCCGCTACTGCCTGGACCTGCACCTGCAGGAACATCTGCAGAAAGGCAGGCTGGCGTCCGGAGTTGCGGAGGAAGTTGTCCAGTTCCGCATCGAGGTCAAAGTCCGGAGCCTTGCCACGGTTGAATGCAGCCTTGGCGGCGGCTTTCTGGTCGTCGTTCAGGCGGAAGCGCATAAACATGGCCTCGGCCATGTCTATCTCGTCCTGCGTGACCTGGCCGTCAGCCTTGCACAGCGCCCCCATCACAGCGAACACCGATTCGACAAACCCACTTTGCATTTCCTGCAGGCGATTGACGACCCGGCTCTTGATCCGCTTCACCAGAAATACGGCCAGGGCGCCGCCAATGAAAAATCCAGGTAGGCGACCGAAGGCATAGCCGATCAGGCCACCAATGAAAAAGGCAAGCAGCATTGAAAGTCCTTGATTCTTGTCTGAAGCGCTTACTATACGGATTTTTGCCCGGACGTTCATGGCCCGCGGTTCATTCACTTGGTGAAGACGGCTGAGCTGGATATGCTGACGGTGTGACTGGAGGGGAGCTGTTTATGACCGGGGATTTGTTCGAATCAGAAAACGAGCAGCCATGGGCGGAGTCCCGGGGTGAAGGCGTGGTCGTGTTGCGTCGTTTCGCCAGGGCTGACGCGCCTAGATTGCTGGATGACATCCAAAAGATTGCCAGCCAGGCAGGCTTCCGAATCATGATCACACCTGGTGGGCACCAGATGTCCGCCGCCATGACCTGCGCCGGGGATTGGGGCTGGGTCACCGACCGGAAGGGCTATCGCTATCAACACGAGGACCCGCAGACAGGGGCACCCTGGCCGGCGATCCCTGAGAGGTTTTCACAGCTTGCAGGGCGCGCGGCCGAGGAAGCCGGGTTCTCGGGGTTCCAGCCAGACGCCTGCCTGATCAACCGTTATGAGCCCGGCGCCAAAATGGGCCTGCATCAGGACCGGGATGAGCGGGACTTTTCCTGGCCGATTGTTTCGGTATCCCTGGGGCTGCCCATTGTGTTTCAGATGGGTGGCCCCAAACGCAGTGACAAGCCCGAGCGGATTTTACTGGAGCATGGCGATGTGGTGGTTTGGGGCGGCCCGGCGCGGCTGAACTACCATGGGGTGCTCACTTTGAAGAAGGGTAATCACGCCCTAACCGGTCCCTATCGTTACAACCTGACCTTCCGCAAGGCGGGTTAGTGTCCCGTCTGGCTAAGGAATTAGCCAGACGGGACACTAGGCCTGCCATCAATTGCTATTGCAGCCAGGCGACCAGCAGCCCGGCTGCCAGTGACAGCACCATTGGGCCACCCACCATCAGGCCGGTCTGACGGTTCCCGATGCTCCAGGCCATGCCGGACTTCACCAGGTTGTTAACCGCAGCGGCGATGACGATGCCCACCACGGCGACGTTCATGGCCAGGTCGTTGTTGGACATGCGGGTGAGGGACAGGGTAATTGCATCCACGTCCGCCACGCCGGAGGTGGCGGCCAGCGCGTAGATGCCGGCGTCGCCAAAGCTGTTCTTCAGGAACTCACCCAGCAACAGGATGCCGGTCAGCAGGGCGCCGAAAATCAGTGCCGAGGACAGATCCAGCGGGTTCTGGCTCAGGGGTGGTTGGCTAACCTTTGTCTGTCGGGAATGTTTGCGCCAGATAAAGATGGCGGGACCATAGAGCAGCACCGTCATCACGGCCACCGGCCAGATCAGGTTGGGTAGCAGGGCGGTATTGATGATCAGGCAGTAGATCAGGATTCGGGGAAACATGGTGCCACAGGCTATCAGAATGCCTGCGGCGAACTGGGGGTTAAAGTCCGGGTTCTTGTCTGCTTGCCGTGAGAAATGCAGGGTCAGGGCGGTGGAGGAACTGAGTCCGGCAAACAGGCTGGTAAACAGAATGCCTTTGCGCGTGCCGGCCATGCGGATGGCGAAGTAGCCGACGAAGGAAATCGAGGCAATCATCACCACCATGTACCAGATTTCCCGGGGGTTGAGGACGCCACCCGGGCCCATTCCCTGGTTGGGCAACAGCGGCAACATGACCACGGAAATCAGCAGCAGTTTCAGGGCGGCATCCAGTTCATGTGATTGAAGCTTCTGGACCCAGCCGTGAATTTCGGCCTTGTTATCAAGAATGATGGTTGTGACAACCGCTGCTGCCGTGGCGATGACCGGATCAATGGCAACGGCTATCGCGCCAAAACAGAACGTCAGTACCATGCCCACAAGGCCGGTAATGCTGAAATTTCGAATATGAGCCAGGCGTTCGCTGTAAGCCACTAAACCCATTGCCACCACGCAAACCAACAGGACCGGGAACGCCCAGACGGTGATCTCGTCCGCTAACAGGGCGGAAATGCCGCCCAGCAGGCCGATGAGGGAAAAAGTGCGTATGCCCGCGATACGTTCACCAGACTTCTGTTCCCGCGCATCCCAGCCACGTTCAAGACCAACAAGTGCCCCCAGCATCAGGGCAACGGCCAGGTGAAACGTGGTCTGGTGGTTGGTCAGGAACTGGCTGGCGACGTCGTCCATGTAAAGAGTCTCCCGGTTTCAGGGTTCGCAGGTGCTTAAGTTTGCGGCACTATGGGAATTAGAAAAAATGCGCCACAACAACGAAATATCATAATTAGGTGCCACAATAACAAGCATAGCGATTCCAAGGCGAGGTGAAGATGTTGCAAGTTGTCTCCTGTATTGATGATTCCCGGGCCGCACCGGCGGTATGTGACTACGGCGCCTGGGCCAGCCGCCACATGGAAGCGCCTTTGATGCTTCTGCATGTGCTGGATGAGGAGAAGTATCCCTCGGAGCCGGATCTGGTGGGCAACATTGGCCTTGGCAGCCGCGAACAGCTGCTGGACGAACTGGCGGAGCTGGACCGCAAGCGTGCCAAGCTGGCCCGGGAGCATGGGCATCATCTGCTTGATAAGGCAGAGGAGCGCGTCCGGGAAGGCGGAATGACTGACGCCATCAAGCGCCAGCGTCATGGCACCTTGACCGATTCGGTGCTTGCCCTGGAAAAAGACACCCGCCTGTTTGTGATGGGGTTGCATGGGGAAAGCAGCTCCGACCGTGACCTGCACCCCGGTGGTCAACTGGAGACGGTGATTCGAAGTGCTCACCGGCCAATCCTGCTGGTGCCGGATGAATACTCCACGCCCCGCAGTGCCATGCTGGCGTTTGATGGCAGCGAAACGGCTTTCAAGGGCGTTGAGTTGATTGCCGCCAGCCCGGTTCTTAAGGGCATGCCTTTGCACCTGGTGATGGTCGGACCCGACACCGCTGATCGCTGGGAACAGTTGAAGAAGGCCAAGCGGATGCTGGCCGACCTGGGGGCGGAAATCACCTTAGCGATCCGGGCCGGGGACGTGGAGCCGGCCTTGCACGAGTATCAGGACGAAAATGACATCGATATTCTGGTCATGGGGGCCTATGGCCACTCTAGAATTCGACAGTTCCTGGTGGGCAGTACTACGGCGACCATGCTCAAAACGGCAGAAAAGCCCCTGGTGATCTTGCGTTGATAAAAAAGATCATTCGCAGTGATAAGGCCATAGGGCTGTTGCGTGTTTTCGCCCTGCTATTGGTTCTAGCCCTGGCTGGGTGTGCCAGCGGCCTGCCCCAGATGACTCATAAAACGGGTTTAAAAGGAGCTCCTGTGGCGGATTCTTTCGTGCTGGAACAGCGTCAAAAGCACCTGGAACCTGACAGCCCCTATGCCGCCTTCAGTCTTTTGAATACTGGGCGGGATGCGTTCCTGGTTCGTGCCGCCCTGATTGAGGCGGCCAGCCATACCATCGATGCCCAGTATTACATCTGGAATGACGACCCCACCGGCCGTTACCTTGCCGGTCGCCTGATTGCGGCCGCTGACCGGGGCGTGAAGGTTCGGGTACTGCTGGATGACATGAACGCAGCAGGTGACGACGCACTGTTTGCCACCATGGACTCCCACCCCAACATTGAGGTCCGTATTTTCAACCCGGTGCGGCCCCGCAGCGGTGTCGGCCGGTGGTTTTCTCTCCTGGCCAACTTTGACCGTGTCAACCGCCGGATGCACAACAAAAGCTTTGTGGTGGATGGCGCGGCAGGCATCACGGGTGGCCGCAATATCGGCGATGAATACTTCGACGAAGACCCCGCAGTGAATGCACGGGACCGGGATGTGCTGATGTTGGGCCCGCTTATTGGGCCGTTGAGCGACAGTTTTCTGGCCTACTGGAATAACGGCCGGACCTACCCGGTCAGTCACCTGTACGAACCGGAGGTGGCCCTGGATGCCGAAGTACGGTCCCGACTGGTGGCGGAAAGTACGGAACAGCTGAGCTTTCACGCCCAACCGGCACGCGGACAGCAGGCGGCACAGACTTTTCTTGAGGGCCGGTTCGAGGCATTGATTCCGGCCCAGGCTGAGCTGGTGTTCGACCCGCCGCCGGCAGACTTTGAAGCCCCTGCGAACACGCCACAACCCTCTGCGAAGGCATTGTATCGGTTGGCGGCATCGGCCGAGTCGGAGATTCTGATCGAGTCCGCCTACCTCATCCTGACGGACGATCAGTTGGACCTAACCCATGGTTTTGGCAACGACGAGCTCTCCGTGGTGGCTTTCACCAATTCCCTGGTCACCAACGACTTGGTGACAAACCATTCCGGCTACGCCCGGTGGCGTGAGGAAATGCTGCGCCAGGGCATGGAGTTGTACGAGCTGCGCCCGGATGCCCAGGGCTGCCGCAACTGGATTGTGGAGAACGGGGCCTGTGGCGGGCAGGGGCTGACCCTGCACTCAAAGGCCGTGGTATTTGATCGGGAAACCCTGTTCATTGGCTCGTTGAACGTGAACCTGCGGTCGATTTACCTGAACGGGGAAACCGTACTCATTATCCACAGCCCCGAGCTGGCCCAGGCTGTCGCCAATGATATCCAGGAGGCGATTGAGCCGCAAAACAGTTGGCACGTGCGCCTGGATAACAGCGGTGATCTGGTCTGGCAAGCCAATGAGTTGACGTTTGATCATGAACCCAGGGCCGGGTTCTGGTTGCGGACCACCTCGAGGGTGCTGTCCTGGCTGCCGATTGAGAAGTACCTTTAAGCCACGGCTTCAGGCTTCGTTGCCCGCGGCCACGCCCGAGGCCCAGGCCCATTGGAAATTATGGCCACCCAGGTGGCCGGTAACGTCCACCACTTCCCCGATGAAGAACAGGTTGGGGCGCTCTTTCACCGCCATGGTTTTTGATGACAGCTGGCGGGTGTTCACGCCGCCCAGGGTGACCTCGGCGGTCCGGTAACCTTCGGTGCCGGCGGGTTTGATGGTCCAGTCCCCCAGGGTGTGGGCCACCTGTTCAATGTCGGCGTTCCGATACTCCTGCAACGGCCCCTGCCAGCCCTGTAGCTCGTTGAAGGCCTGGGCGAAGCGCTTTGGTAGGTGCTGGTTGAGGTACTGCGCGAGGGTGGACTGTGGTTTGTCCTTGCGCAGGGCCAGCAGGTCCTCCTGGATTTTCTGTGCTGGCAGCAGGTTGATGTGCACCTCATCTCCCGGCTGCCAGTAGCTGGAGACCTGCAGCATGGCTGGGCCACTCAGGCCCCGGTGGGTGACCAGCATGGGCTCCCGGAAATGGTGCTCGTGGCAGTGGGCATCCACCGGGCAACTGACACCGGACAGCGGGGCCAGTTGCTGCTTGAGCTCCGGGTGCAGGGTGAATGGCACCAGCCCGGCGCGGGTGGGCAACACCTCAAGGCCAAACTGTCTGGCAATCTCGTAACCAAAACCTGTGGCGCCCATGGTGGGGATCGATAGGCCGCCGGTGGCCACCACTAACGATTCGCAGGATATTTCGCCAGCGCTGGTGGCGAGGCGATAGCCGTCTTGGTTTTCGGTGACCTTGTTGACCGAGGTCTCCATGCGGACCTCCGCCCCGGCCCATTCGCATTCGGTCAGCAATACGTTCAGCACATCCTTGGCGCTGTCCCGGCAAAACAGTTGCCCGGGCGCTTTCTCTTCGTATTCCACGCCATGGCGGTCCATCAGCTCGACAAAATCCTGCGGCGTATAGCGCTTGAGGGCCGAGATGCAGTAATGCGGGTTGTCCGACAGGAAATTCGCCGGCGTGCTGTTCAGGTTGGTGAAATTGCAGCGCCCACCACCGGACATCAGGATTTTCTTGCCGGGTTTGTTGGCATGATCCAGCACCAGCACCCCCCGGCCCCGGTAACCGGCGGTGGCCGCGCACATCAGCCCGGCGGCGCCAGCGCCGATGATGATGACGTCGTACTTCGATGTGAAACCTGCCATGACACTACCCGGTGATGATTGAAAACGGCGGGCAGTATATCAGTCTCAGGGCAGCGAGACGGCCCCTTCCATGTAGAACGCCGCCTGGCCGGCAATGGCAACCCGCTCGCCTCGTAACTCACAGCGCAGTTCGCCGCCCCGTTTGGATAACTGCCGCGCGTACAAGGTGTTTTTACCCAGTTTTTCGGCCCAGTAGGGAGTCAGCACGCTGTGAATGGAGCCGGTAACCGGGTCTTCGTCAATGCCGGCGCCAGGGGCAAAGTACCGGCTGACAAAATCACACTCAGAGCCCGGGGCTGTGACAATCAGCCCCTGATTGCCCAGTTGCGCGAGCTTTCGGAGATCGGGTGCGGCATCAAGCACTGCAGACTCGTCAGTCAGTTCCACCATGTAGTTGGTGTCATTGGGAACGTAGAGAGTAGTGGCTGGTGCCTCGCCCAATGCCTCGGTAATCAGGGCCGGTGTCGGTTGCTGTTCAAAGGGCAGGTTGGGGAAATCCAGCTCCAGCCAGCCGTCCGGTTTGCGGGCAACGGCGAGGGCGCCGCTCTTAGATGTGAAGCGCACGCGTTCAGTGGACCAGCCCAGTTTGTTGAAGATGACCCAGGCGGTGGCAAGTGTGGCGTGACCGCAGAGCGGGACCTCGGTGGTCGGCGTGAACCAGCGGATATGGAAGTCGGCGCTATCGGATTCCGGCAGTGGCACAACGAAGGCTGTTTCAGACAGGTTGTTTTCCTGGGCAATGGCCTGCAACTGTTGCTCGGGCAGCCAGGCTTCAAGGGGCATGACCGCCGCCGGGTTGCCCTTGAATGTCTCGCTTGTGAAAGCATCGATTTGGTAGATCGGTGTCGTCTTCATTCCGGTTCCCCGTGATTGTGTGTCAGGTGGTGTCGGGCGTCTGAACACGCCATTTGCCGGAGCTCCCGCTCACTGTAGCAGTGGATTACGGGTAAGGGCTCCCGACCGCGAAGAATCCAGTGATTGTCCGCCTCGTGATGAACCCGAATGCCTGCCCGGGCAAGCCGGGCAATGGCCTCCAGTGCGCTTGCCGCCGCACCTTCCTGGATCGGTCGGGACAGGCCAAGCAGATCCTTCTGGCTCGCTCTTGTTCGTTGTGGACGGGCGGTTGGTAACGGCCTTTCCTGCTGAGTCTGTGTCATGGTGAAGCTCCTTTTCCGGATTGCCGATTTATTATTTCTCTTGCTGCGATGCCATAACAGATTCAGCTACCATGAAATTGAATCGGTACAGATGAGTGATAAGGGGTTCTGTACCGGTTAAAAACCACGCACTCTGTACTGCTCCTCCAAACGGTGGATCTGTTGCAATAAGTGGGTGTTATGGATGGACCGGAGACGATCATGGGCGTGCTTTACAATCAGGTGGCAGACCAGCTGCAGGGGCTGATCCGCGAGGGGGTTTACCGGGAGGGCGAGCGCTTGCCCGGTGTTCGGGTGCTCAGTCGGCAGTTCGGCGTCAGTATCTCAACGGTGCTGCAGGCCCATCAGACGCTGGAGGCACGGGGGTATCTGCAGGCCAGGGAGCGCAGCGGGTTCTTCGTGCGTCTGCCGGCCCGGGAGGTGCCGGAACCCGGCATGGCGGAGCATCGTAGCCAGCCGTTGCCGGTCTCTGCGCGGGAAATGACGTTGGACCTGTGCGTGGACGAGCAAAAACAGATGGTTCCCCTGGCCACCGCCATTCCCCATCCGGATTATCTGCCGTTACGACAGATTCAGCAGAGTACCTTGTGGGCCGCCCGCAGGGGGCTGGAAACCCTGGACTATGCCTTTCCGGGAAAGGAGTTTTTCCGGCGCCAGATTGCCCAGCGCATGGTAACGCTGGGCGTACCGGTGGTGCCGGAGGATGTGTTGGCCACCAATGGCGCGCAGGAATCCATCATCCTGGCACTGAAAGCAGTCACGCGGCCCGGGGACATTGTTGCGGTGGAATCGCCATCCTTTCCCGGTATTCTGCAGGCCCTGGAAGTGGTGGGATTGCGGGTGATTGAAATCCCGGCTCATCCCTCCGAAGGGATTAGCCTTGAGGGTCTGCAGCTGGCTCTGGAGCAATGGCCGCTAAAGGCCTGCGTGGTTGTGGCGAATCACAGCAATCCCATGGGAGCCAGGATGAGCGACGAGCGTAAGAAACAGCTTGTTGCCATGCTGGCGGACGCCGGCGTCCCGTTGATCGAAGATGATATCTATGGCGACCTTGGGCATGACGGAGAGCGGCCCAAACCGCTGAAGGCGTTCGATCGTTCTGACAACGTGATTTACTGCAGTTCGTTTTCCAAGACGATCTCGCCGGGGTTGAGGTTAGGCTGGATGATCCCGGGGCGCCACATGGCCAGCGCCCGTCAACACAAATACTTTATGAACCTGGCAACTTCGTCCATACCACAGCTGGCGGTAGCGCATTTTCTGGAGCAGGGCGGTTACGACCGCTATCTCAGAGCGGCCCGCCAGCATTTTCGGGAAGCCACCGAGCGGTTAAGATCCGCCGTGGCCCGGTCGTTCCCGGAGGGCACGGCGGTCAGTCGTCCTCAGGGTGGTTTCGTTATCTGGGTACAGCTGCCGTCTGGTGTGTCTGGCACCGAGGTTTACCGTCGTGCCCGGGCCGAGAACATCAATGTGGCACCGGGGCTGATGTTTTCCACCACCCAGAAATTTGAGAATTGCCTCAGGCTGAACGGTGGGAACCCGTGGACGGAACGCCTGGACATGGCAGTGATCAGGCTTGGTGCCATCGCCCACGAGCTGTGTTAACCATTGGGTTTCTAATTTTGTTTTCTCAGGTTGAGCGGGTTTAGTAGTCCCGCCGCAATGGCCAGCCCGGTCACGTCCGGCAGGCGGTCCGCGCCCAGGCGCTTCATGACCCGTGCCCGGTAAAGGTCAATGGTTTTGACGCTGACGCCCAGCTGATCGGCAATTTCACGGCTGGTGTAACCCTGGGCGAGTGGCAGGAATACGTCCCTTTCGCGGCGGGTGAGCGTGTCGAGCAGTTCGTCGGTACTGGCGTCCGGTTGAAGCGGACGACCGTTCTGGTGCTCCTGCAGCGCCTGTTGGACGCTGTCCAGCAATAACTGCTGGTTAAACGGTTTTTCGATGAAATCGAAGGCGCCGGATTTGAATGCCCGAACCACGATCGGTACGTCCGCATGGCCCGAGACAAAAATGATGGGGATGTTCAGGTTGCGCTTCTGCATTTCCTCCTGAACGTTCAGGCCACCAAGGCCGGGCATGCGCACATCCAGGACCACGCAGCCGACGTTGGTGTCGTTCACGGTGTCCAGAAACCGCCGGCCATCGCTGAAGGCCTGAACGGTCAGGCCTACGGATTCCAGTAGCCATTGGGTGGATTCGAGCATGCCGGCGTCGTCGTCCACCACGCATACGGTGGCCGACTGGCTGTTGGCTGAATCAGTCATCGGGGCAGTTCTCCATACTTGCGGGCGTGTTTCGTTGTGTGTTCGCCGGGAATCGGCAGGTCAGGGTCAGGCCGCCGGTGCTGGCGGGGATTGCGTCCAGAAACCCGCCAAAGTCTTCGATGATCGAACGGCTCATGGACAGCCCCAGGCCCAGGCCCTGGGGTTTGCTGGTGTAGAAGGGCTGGAACATCTGGCGGATGGCTTCTTCGCTCAGGCCCATGCCCTCATCGGTGACTTCCAGGAGGACTTCCTGATCGTCGTTCACCCGTGTGGTGATGATGACATTGGCCAGTTCCGCCTGAATCTTGCTGCCGTTCTGGCGGGCTTCCACGCTGGCATCGATGGCATTACGGATCAGGTTGATCAGAACCTGCTCCAGCAGCACGGGGTCGGCGGTGACGATGGGCTGGCTGTCGGTCAGGCTTTCAACAATGCGTACTCGCTTTTTTTCCGCTTCCCATTGGCACAGCCGGGCCACGTTGCCAGCCACCTCGTTAACGGCAATGGGCGCCATGCGTTTTTGGCCCTTGCGCAGGAAGGCCCGCAGGCGCTTGATCACTTCCGAGGCACGGTTGGCGTGATGCACGATCTTTTCCAGCCCGTCTTCCACTTTCGCCAGTCTGGCCGGTTGGTGCTCGGCGCCCTGCAGGAACCGTTGGCTGGCGCTGGCGAAGTTGACGATGGAAGCCAGGGGCTGGTTCATCTCGTGGGCCACGCTGGAGGCCAGTTCACCGAGGGTGGCCAGTCGGGTGGTGTGGGCCAGCTCCTCTGCCAGCAATCGGTTTTTCTCTTCCGAGGCCACCCGGGAGGTGATGTCGCGCGACACGCTGATCACTTCCACCACCGCCCCGGTGTAGGTTTCGCGGATGGCCCGGCTGGAGATTTCCAGATGCCGGTCCTTGCCATCGGCATGGGCAATTTTCAGGGTGAGGGTGGCGTAGCCTTCCTCACGCAGTTTGTGATGCGCTTCGGCCAGCTTCTCGGCGGCCTGCTCGGTGGCAAAAACCTCTTCCAGCGTCTTACCGCGCAGGGCCTCCGGGCGGTAGCCCAATAGTTGCCAGGAGGCCGGGGTGGCGTCGATAAAACGGCCATCCGGTGCGTGGCGGGAAATCAGGTCGGTGGTGTTTTCGGTGATCAGACGGTAGAGGCGGTTGGAGCGCTGGGCCTGTTCGCGCAGCCGGATATCCTTGGTGGCTTCCCGGCCCCGGGCCACAACCTGCTGGTTGTCGGTGTCGGGAATGAAGCACCAGACACAGTAACGGTCGCCAAAGCTGGATTCGACGTCTTGAATCGCCCGGTTCTGTGTCAGTGCGGCACGGATCAGGTGCACGGTGTTAACGGGCAAGAGGGCTTCCGGCGAGCTGATGTCGGCGTCCGCCATCAGTTCGTTGGTGGACTGCGTAGACGCGAGTACCTGCCCCCGTTGATCCAGAATCAGCGTGGGCTGGGGGTCGTTGGGTAGCAACTGGCTGGTGTGAGGGTGCTTAGTGGTACTCATGAAGCCCTTTGCTGGTTCCTCGTAAGAATTAGAGCGCTTTTATGGTATCGTTCCGGGCGCTCATCGTTCGGCACGTATATAGTATACCTGCTAGTGTCCCGTCTGGTTAATTCGCTGACCTACTGAGCCACTGAGAGCGCTGAGAGCAAGGCGTGCTAATGAAGGTATGGTGGTTCCATATCGAATTAGCGCAAC
>ERZ1673960.83-NODE-83-length-21681-cov-835.226302_pt1 | contig 21681 bp, 16 predicted proteins | sample MGYA00580190_ERZ1673960 | MGnify/ENA primary metagenome ERZ1673960 (study PRJEB41334, sample SAMN05608106) | rock metagenome | biome: terrestrial subsurface; feature: shale formation; material: shale | place: USA: Pennsylvania ...
TGCCCGGGGCCGGGGAAATCCGTCGGGTGGCGCAACAGCTCTCGGGTCAGTTACCAGCCAACACTCATCTGGCGCCGCTGTACGGCAACCTGAAAAGTGAAGAACAGGACCGGGCCATTGCCCCCGCGCCCGAGGGCCAGCGCAAGGTGGTGCTGGCCACGGCCATCGCCGAGACCAGTCTGACCATAGAAGGCGTGCGGGTGGTGATCGATGCCGGCCAGCAGCGCCGGGCGGTGTTTGATCCCAACAGCGGCATGACCCGGTTGGTGACTGGCCGAGTGTCGAAAGCTTCGGCGGAGCAGCGCAAGGGCCGGGCCGGCCGAATTGAGCCCGGCGTGTGTTACCGGATGTGGAGCGAATCCGAACAGTTCGGGCTGGCGGATTACACGCCGCCCGAGATCCAGGAAGCGGACCTGGCGCCCCTGGTGTTGGAGCTGGCCCAGTGGGGTGCCCGCTCCCTCGATCAGGTGGCCTGGATTGATGCCCCGCCCCTGGCCCACTGGCAGCAGGCCCAGGCCTTGCTGCAATGGCTGGATTTGCTGGATGACGATGGGGCGATTACCCATCACGGCAAGGCCGCTCGCGAGCTGGGGCTGCATCCCAGGTTGGCGCACATGGTGTTGAAAGGCCGTGCCCTGGGGCTTGGGCGATTGGCTGCTGAGCTGGCCGCCCTGCTTGAAGAGCGGGACCTGCTAGGTCCTGGCGCTGGCGCCGATCTGCATGAACGTATCCGGGTATTGCGCGACGGAATCCAGCCCCGGGGGCTGGACCCGGCGCGATTGAAAGCGATCCGTCAGGCGGTCAGGCGTCTGGATCGGGAGTCTGACGACCAGGAACTCCCCACCGAAACGGACCTTGGCCGGGTGCTGGCCCAGGCCTACCCGGACCGAATTGCCCGGCGCCGGAAGGGCAGCCAGCCCCGGTACCAGCTGAGTAATGGCAAGGGTGCGGTACTGCGGGACGAGGACCCCCTGGCCTCGGAAGAATGGCTGGTGGCGGCAGACCTGGATGGCCGGGCCCGGGAGGCCACCATCTATCTGGCAGCCGCGGTGAACCTTGCCGATCTGGAAGTTGACCTGGCACCCCACATTGAAGAGCGGGACGAAGCGGTCTGGGATGACAAGCGCGGCACCGTGGTGGCCCGAAAGGTGCGCCGGCTGGGCGCGCTGGTGCTGGCGGAAAAGCCATTGGCCGGCATTGACCCCGCCCTGATTCAGCAGGGTTTGCTCGACGCGGTCCGCCGCAAGGGGCTGGCCAGCCTGCCCTCGATCGATGCTGCCCGGCAATGGCAGGCCCGGGTACAGCTGCTGGCCCGGGAATTCCCCGAAGACTGGCCGCAGGTCACTGACGAGGCGTTGCTGGACGGCCTGGAAAGCTGGCTGGCGCCGTTCCTCGCCGGTATGCAGCGGTGGGCCGACCTGGCGAAACTGGACCTGGTCCAGGCCCTGAATGCCCTGCTCGATTACCCACAACAGCAGCAGTTGGACGAACTGGCACCGAAGGCCCTGACCATTCCCACCGGCCAGAAGGTCACCCTGGACTACACCGCCGATAATGGGCCGGTGTTATCGGCCAAGTTGCAGGCGCTGTTTGGCTGGACCGACACGCCGCGCGTGGCCGGCGGCCGGGTGCCGGTGGTCATGCATTTGCTCTCGCCCGCCCAGCGTCCGCTGGCAGTAACGGCCGATCTGGCCAGCTTCTGGGCCAACGCCTACCCGGAGGTGCGCAAGGACATGCGTGGGCGCTATCCCAAGCACCCCTGGCCGGAAGACCCGTTCACGGCCCAGGCACAGCAGGGGACCAAGAAACGCCCTGCTCGCTGATCCGGCCCGTGATCAGGCGCACCGGGACGGTCTCGAAGTAGATGTTGCGGGCAGTGATGCCTTCCGCAGTCGGTGCTCCCAGTTCGTCGCCCGGCATTTCCTCCAGGATCACGGTATCCAGCCTGTCGGTACTTTCCTTGAAGCTGTCGGCCAGTACCCAGAACGGCTGCCCCAGGTCCTTGGCCACCAGCGCCAGGGGGTAGGTGCCGCTCTTGTTGAGGAAGTGGCCGTCGGCGAGCCAGGTATCGCAGCCGGTCACCACCAGATCGACTTTCGGTACGAACAGCCCCATCTGGGCATCGGTGATGAGGGTGACGGGCACGCCCATTTCATCCAGTTCCCGGGCCAGCGTAAAGCCTTCGTTACCGGGGCTGCCCTGGGTCCAGATTACCGAGAAGGCGCGCCCCTGTTGCACCAGCAACCGGAACAGGGAAACCACCTGGGAACTGCGGCTGTGGGTGAACACGGTGGCCTGGTCGGGCACCAGACGAGCGGCATGTTCGGCTACCCGCTCATTGGCGGAGGCCAGTTGGTCCAGCACCGACTCCACCACCGCCAGGGCCCGCTCAGAAGTCTGAGCCTCCGGGTCCCCGGAACCGAGGGCCTGTTGGCAGCGCTCAATTGCGTTGGCCAGCGGCACCATACTCGGCCGTGCTTCCGAAAGGGCTTTCAGCACTTGGTCAAGCTGTTGCGTTGTTACGGCGTTGCTTGCCAGCCAATGCTGCAACCGCCGCAGAGCGTCTCCGGCCAGTTGTGCCGCGCCGGACCGGGTGTCGCCACGGATGGCGTCGATAATTTTCTGCCCTTGGGCATCCATTTCAGGCTCCGCTTCTCTGTCGATTCACTACCCGGAGCCTAGCAGGAAATACGCCGTTCGAAATAAAGCCGTTGCTCTTCATTGTTCGCTTGAAAATAACGCTTGCCAGCGTCCCCACGCTGGATAAAATGCCGCCAGTTTTCACACCGTGCGGCAATAACCATGCGCCTTGTCTCTTTCGATGTCTTTCGCACCCTCGGCTTTCCGGACACCACTGTTCTCAAGCCTGAGCAGTTTTTACGTCACAAACCGCTGCTTCAGGAGGCAGACTGGGTGCTGTTCCCGGAATACTGGCAACTCAATGCGCTGGTGCACGGCCTCAAATGCCGGGTCTTTCCCAGTGTTGCCAGCTATCGCATTGGCCACGACAAGGTGGAGATGACCCGGGCGTTTCAGACGGTGGCACCTGAACATACGCCCTGGACCCTGATCGAGGCCAACGGTCACCACGAACGGGAGATGATCTGGGACACCATGGCCCTGCCCTTTGTGGCCAAGCTGCCCAAGGCCAGCATGGGCGAAGGCGTGTGGTTGATTGAATCCCGGGCCGACTGGCTGAAGTACTGTGAAACCGCCAACGTGCTCTACGTGCAGGAGTATCTGCCCATCGACCGGGATGTGCGTGTGGTGGTGGTCGGCGACCGGGTGCTGACGGCTTACTGGCGTACCCAGGCCGAACAGGGCTTCTACAACAACGTCTCGAAAGGCGGCCGGATCGACAACCGTGAAGTGCCTGCCGCCGCCACCGAACTGGCCCTGCGCCTTGCCCGGGAGCTGGGGGTGGATCACGCCGGTTTCGATATCGCGTTGGTCGAGGGCTACCCCTACGTGCTGGAATTCAACCGCCTGTTCGGCAACCAGGGTCTCGGCCGGGGTACGGAACTTCAGGACGCTATCCTCGGGTATTTGCACCAACAGACGCCCACCGGCCCCTCAGGGCCTTCGCCCGTCTGGCCCCAGGCGGTCTAGAGGTTTCTCAATCGCCGGGAAAACTGGTAGCTTCGGTATAAATCAAACCTTCAGGGATACCGCATGGCGCACGACCACCATCACGACCATGAAAGCCACGACAGTCAGCGAAGGCTAACCTGGGCCATTGTTCTGACCAGCGGTTTCATGCTGGCCGAGGTGGTGGGTGGTCTGGTGTCCGGCTCACTGGCGCTGCTCGCCGATGCCGGCCACATGCTGACGGATGCCGCTGCCCTGATGCTGGCCCTGTTTGCTGCCCGCATTAGCCAGCGTGCCGCTGATGCCCGCCGTACCTATGGCTACCAACGGGTGCAGATCCTGGCGGCTTTTGTGAATGGCCTGACCCTGCTGGGCATAGTGCTATGGATCACCATCGAAGCCGTGCAGCGGTTGTTCAACCCGGTTACCGTTGCCAGTGGCACCATGCTGGTGATTGCCACGCTGGGGTTGGTGGTGAATCTGGTGGTATTCGCCATTCTCCATATGGGGGACAAGGACAACCTCAATATCCGGGGTGCCGCGTTGCATGTACTTGGTGACCTGTTGGGTTCGGTAGCCGCTATCGTTGCGGCCGTGGTCATCATGACTACCGGCTGGATGCCGATCGATCCCCTGCTGTCCCTGCTGGTGGCCGCGCTGATTTTCCGCAGCGCCTGGAAGCTGACCCGGGAATCCGGCCATATTCTCCTGGAAGGGGCTCCCGACGACCTGGATGTCTATGAGGTGGAGCGGGACCTGGTTGCGATCCTGCCGGATGTCCGCGACGTGCACCACGTGCATGCCTGGTCACTGACGCCCGGCCACCACCTGATGTCGCTGCATGCCATTCTCGAAGAGGGCTCGGACCCCCAGAAAGCCCTGGTGGATATCAAGGCGGTCCTGCACGAGCGCTACGCGGTGGCTCATGCCACGGTCCAGATTGAAGCCGGGCGCCATTGCACTGACAGACACGGGTGCTGAGCCCCGAAATCCAGGCCTGAAAAAACTGCCCCGGATGGGTATTTATCCGCATATCCGGCACTGGGGAAAAGCCCGATTATCGCGAAATCTCAGGGTGCTGCAGCGTTGTTGCTGGAGCGCCTTTTTTTATGCCTGGTTGCCCTGTGGAGGGATTCACCACCCATGATCCAAACCCCTAATGCCGACATTGCCGACTACTACTCTGCCGAGACCTTCAAGCGCATCAAGGATTTCGCTGATACGAAAGAAACGCCGTTCGTAGTGATCGACACCGCGACCATCAACCGCCAGTACGATGAACTGGTGGAAGGTTTTCCTTATGCCAGCGTCTACTACGCGGTAAAGGCCAATCCGGCCCCGCAGATTCTGACCATGCTGCGTGACAAGGGCGCCAACTTTGATATCGCGTCGGTGTATGAGCTGGAAAAGGTCATGGCATTGGGTGTGACCGGTGACCGCGTGAGCTATGGCAACACCATCAAGAAGGCAAAGGACATCCGCACCTTTTACGAGCAGGGCGTGCGCCTGTTTGCCACCGACTCCGAAGCCGACCTGCGCAACATTGCCAAGGCGGCGCCGGGCTCGAAGGTGTATGTGCGTATCCTGACCGAAGGCACGCTGACCGCTGACTGGCCGTTGTCCCGCAAGTTCGGCTGCCAGACCGACATGGCCATGGATCTGCTGATCCTGGCCCGTGACCTGGGCCTGGTGCCCTACGGTGTGTCGTTCCACGTGGGTTCCCAGCAGCGCGAAATCGGTGCGTGGGACGCGGCCCTGAACAAGGTGAAGGTGATCTTCGAGCGCCTGAAGGAAGAAGACGGCATTGAGCTGAAGATGATCAACATGGGCGGTGGCTTTCCGGCCAACTACATTGCCCGCACCAATGAGTTGGGGGTGTACGCGGAGGAGATTGCACGCTTCCTCAAGGAGGATTTCGGTGACGACCTGCCCGAGATCATCATTGAGCCGGGCCGTTCACTGATTTCCAACGCGGGGGTGCTGGTGAGTGAGGTGGTGCTGATTGCCCGCAAATCCCGCACCGCCCTGCATCGCTGGGTGTTTACCGACGTGGGCAAGTTTTCGGGGCTGATCGAGACCCTGGATGAGTCGATCAAGTTTCCGATCTGGACGGAAAAGGTGGGTGAAGGCGAGGACTGCGTGATTGCCGGGCCCACCTGTGACAGCGCGGACATCATGTACGAGCACCACAAGTACCCGTTGCCCCTGAATCTGGCCATCGGGGACCGGATGTATTGGCTGTCTACCGGGGCCTATACCACGACTTACAGTGCCATTGAGTTTAACGGGTTTCCTCCGTTGAAGGATTATTACATCTAAGCGGGGGTCTGGATAAACCGGAGTCGGGCCGGAGCAGGGGGTGTTTTCCCATAGGAAATCAACAACTCGCTTTGCTCAGACAATGATTCCCTGTGGGAAAACACCCCCTGCCCCGGCCATTGACCGGGGTGGGAATGTTGAAAAGGATCAGCTTTTGGGCTGGTCCTTTTTTCGTTTGAGGTCCAGGGTGAATGCCAGGGGCAGTACTAGCAGGCTGTAGCCAATCATCACCGCGATGGCGTGGCGGGTATCGCCGGTGACGTCCGCCAGCAGGCCGCCTAGCATGGGCACGGAGAAGGCCACGGTGTAGCCCACCAGGAAGGTGCCGGCGGACAGGCGGCCGGTGTCTTCCGAGCGAACCAGCAGGGGTGGCAGCGCCACCAACAGGATCAGCAGGATTCCTGCGACAAAGCTCATCAGGGTGGCGCTGGCGATGGTCCACCAGCCCTCCAGCAGGATGGCCCCGGTGGTGCCCAGTATGCTCAGGGCTGCGGTGATGATGATGGCGCTGCGTCTACCTACCCAGGAACGGGCCAGCTTCAGCATCATCAGCGAGGCAAACACCTGGGCAATGTTGTAATAAAACAGGGCGGAGGACAGTTTGTCGAAATGGCCCTGCTGCTCCAGCAGGTTGCCCATGTAGGCGTTCAGGCCGAAGAACATGGAGCCCGACAGGCCCAATAGCAAGCCCAGTTTGAGAGTGAGCGGGTTGTGCCAGTCTGGCAGCCAGGCGGTTTTCTTGACCGGCCGGGCCAGATCCCGTCTGGGCAGGTAAAGGGCGGCGGCCACCAGCAGCGCCGGTAGCGACCAGGCCAGCAGTGTGGCGCGCCAGCTCTGATCCAGCAGTGGCATCAGTACCGGCAGGGTTACGCCGGCGCCAATGAATTCGCCCATCAACATGCCGTTCATATAGATCGCTGAACCCATGGCCACGTGATGGGGCGCCAGCCAACGGGGCAGTAATGCCGGGAGGGCCGGCTGCATCATGGCCACGCCCAACCCCATGACGGCGCTGGCAACCATCAAAGTGAGGGTCTCCGGTACCAGGGCACGGCCGGCAGAGCCGATGACCATGATGATCATGGCGAGAGCCAGAGTGTTTCGGGGGCCGATGCGGGAAATGGCCAGGGAACCGGGCATGGCGCCAATGGCGAGCATTAGAATGGGGATGGTGGTCAGGGCGCCGGTCAGTGCCTGGGTGAGCCCCAGTTGGTCACTGATGAACGGGGCCAGTGGCGGGGCCACCAGTATCGGTATGCGTAAATAAACACCGGCCAGCCAAAGCAACACCGCCACCGGCAGCAGGGATGCTGGCGATGGCGGCGTGTGTGTGGCCGAAGAAGAAGCCACCGGTGCGAATCAGCTGTCGGAGGTGTCCGGCAGGTAGGCACCATCTTCGTCATGCACTTCACGGCCGGTCACTGGCGGGTTGAAGGCACAGATCAGGCGCATGTCCTCGGTGCCGCCGCGCAGGGTGTGCTGGTCGTGCTGGTCCAGCGCGTACAGGGTGCCGTCGGAGATCTGGTGTGTCTCGCCAGTCGCCTTGTCGGTAATGCTGCCATTGCCGGCGACGCAGTAGACCGCTTCCAGGTGATGCTTGTACCAGAAGTTCAGTTCTGCGCCGGCCGGAATGATGGTTTCATGGAAAGAAAAACCCATGCCGTCCTTTTTCAGGAGCATACGACGGCTGGTCCAGCCCGGCCCGGATACTTCGCGCTCGGTACCGATGATGTCTTGCACTCGTACAATTTTCATGCGCATTCCTCAGTTTGAGATGGAATAGCTTTACAGTATAAACATTAGCTTGCGGTGTTGTTCAACCGCCATTGCCCATAAACCTTCATAGCCTGTTCTATGGCGGCGATCAAATTTTCCTGTTGTCGGGGCGTCAATGGCCGCCGTTTACGCCCCTTATCCAGAGCCCTCTGGATACTCAGTCGGTCCTCCTTTCCCAACCCTTCGAGCCAGTGGTGGTCGGTGGGCTCCAACTCCAGCAGGTCCCGTCCGGCATGATTGCGTGAGGCAATATGCCACCAGTGGTTGATGGCCCGTCCCAGAACCACATAGCCAAACTGGGCGTCCTGGACCGGACCAAAGCTGGCGGTTTTCTCGCCATTGTCGAGGGGGCCGATTCTCAGGGTGGGTAGCGCCAGACGGTTACTGTAGAAGTAGCTGCCAGCGGCGCCTACAAGTCCGCCCAGAAGTGCGCCGGCACCCATGGAAGAGCCGAAGGTCAGGGCATCAATGCCCGCTCCACCCACGGCGCCCGCACCAAAACCGGCCGTCGCCAGATAGGCCCGACTGACACCCCAGATCTGGCGGCTGTTTTCCGAAAACAGGTCGTGCTCGCTGTGCCATTCCAGCCCGGCTTCCTGACGCTGGATGTGCTGGTGCTGATACAGGCTTTCGATGTCTTTGCGCAGTCTCTGTTCCCGGGAGCGTTGATGCCGGTACCAGCGCTCCCGCAGCTGTTGCTCCAGTTGCCGGTTGTCGTCCGTCATCGCAGGGTCGGTGAGCCGTCGCGACTGTTGGTGGCGCATCATGTCGACCAGGGTTTCGGCAATCAGCCGGGCGGCCTGGTGCTGACGATGTTGTCGCTGGTCTTCGAGGTAATCGGTGGCACTGGCCAGGGCCTGCTCCCATTCTGGCTCCAGTTGCCCGAAAGCTTTTAGCAAGCTGAGATGTTGCGTAAACGGGGCCCGAACGGCGTCGAACCTGCGAACAACCTGGAAGAACTGGCCAAGAGCGGCCTGCCAGGTGTCGCTGTAGTCGTCGCCGCCAATGCTGTTGATCAGTGCCAGGCTGGGGCGGCCGGTCCAGCGCAGGATGGTCATCTCGGCTTCGTGTTCGGCACTGTAGGGCACTGAGCCGTCCACCACGTAAATAATGCCGGCGCCATCCACGATGGGTTTGAGCAGCTCGCATTCATCAACAAACCGGTCATCGCCGGCGTGTTCCGTTACAAAAGCTCGTACGGTTTCAGCCCGGTCAGACGCGCTGACACTGTGGGCTTCCAGCCACTGCAGCACCCGCCGTGGGCGCTGGAAACCGGGCGTATCCACCAGGGTGTATAAAGTCTGCCCATCCACCGTCATTGGATAGGCCTGCTGCTGGCGGGTTGTGCCCGGCTCCAGGGCAATGGCAATGGCGTCGTTCTGGGACAGCGTGGCGACGACGCTGGACTTGCCCTTGTTCGGGTGCCCTACCACGGCAAAGACCGGCGCGCTGCTCATGATTGTGGCTCCGAGTCAGTCTGGCCGGCTGGCACGGCAACAGTGACAAAGCCCGATGGCTGACGATCCGCAAAACGCAGCCACGGGGCCAGCAGGTGCTCTGCCGGCAGTTGATCCGGCTCGCCAGCCAGGGGCACCAGTGTGACCCGGGTGGGGTTCGGCCAGCGGGCACGGGCAGCAGCCAGGAAATCGCTCAGCTCACCGGTGGGCGGTTGCCAACTGCGGGTGAGCAGCACCATGCGGGGCTCCGGCATCGTTGCCAGTTGCTGGGCCGTCTTGTCCAGTACCGCTTCGTCGTCAGACAGAGTGGCGTTGCCCCCGGCCTGATGACAGGGGACCTTGATGCTGGACAGTGAGCGGGGCAGTCCCTGCTCCCCGGCACCGGCCCAGCAGATGCAAAGTGCTGCCTCCGGAAGGGTGCCTAGCTGGTTGGCGGTCTGTGTGTCGGGCAGGTCCGTGGCATCGTTATGTTCGTAGCCAGTATCGATAACCGGGGTTTCCATGCGGTACAGCAGGGACTGCATGCCTGGATGACGGGCCAGCAGCCGTCTGGCCCGGTGATTGAGGAGTCCATGGCTGGCAAAGAGCAGGAGCAACCGGGGAAGCCAGGCCCAGACCAGCCAGACCATCACCAGAAAAGGCCACCATTGCCCCCAGCGTTCAGGCATGGTGCTTCCAGCGTCCGGTGCAGCCCGGAAAAAACGCGTGGCGTCCACCAGTTCGGCGGAGGGCGCTGCCGCAGGCCACAGCCAGCCCCAGGGCTGGGCCAGGGTGCTGACCAGGGTGTGATAACTGGCGCTGGCGGTATTGAGCGTCGTACTCCAACCAAAGGCGAGGTCCTGGACCACCACCATCACCAGCAGCGTCAATAGGCCAGCGGTGGCGAAAGCGAGCCCTCCGGCCTGGGCGGCACGGGCAGCCAGCAAGGGGTACAACGCAGCCCGTGTCGGACTGGGCGAACCTTTGAACAATTTATGGACCAGTCTCCGCCAGGGTTGCCAGCCTATCCAGGCCTGAATCGTGGTGGCCAGTGCCAGCATAAACTGCAGTAGCACAAAGGCCAGGAAAACCGTCACATTGATGCGCTGGCCGCCTTCGTAGAACAGCAGGCCGAGCATGGTGATGACACCGAACACGGCCCCGGCGGTGACAAAGCCGGCGCTGATGCGTTGCCAGGTCCGCTGCTCCCGGGTAACGGCCGGGTCAGGCTCGCCGGCGCCGGACAGCCGGTCCATTTGGGCAAGCCATCGGCGGACATCCGGTTTCACGCCCTGTTGCTGGCAGTCGAGGGCAAAGCGCCGATCACGCCGGTGCAGAAAGTTGGCTGGCTGGTCCCTGTCGCGCTGAATCCGGTTATCGAATGCCAGCAGCAAGCGAAGGGGCGTGTCGGTCATGCAGAATCCCGGTGAATGAGTCAGCGAAAATGTACTTTGCTGTTAGGATATAAGTATTCATAGCTTTTAAGCCAGCCGGAACACGCCATGCCCCACCACTTGATGAACCTGCGCCATGTGCCCGACGACGAGGCGGATGAAATTCGCGCCCTGTTCGAGCAGCACGACGTGCGTTACTACGAAACGCCGCCAAGCCGGTGGGGCATCAGTATGGGCGGGTTCTGGGTGCATGACGACGACGAGGCGCAGCGCGCACGGGACCTTCTGGCAGACTACCAGACCCAGCGACTGGCCCATCAGAGGGAAGACTTTGCCCGGCGCCAGCAGCGGGGCGAGACCGGTTTCTGGTATCACTTCCGGCAGCGACCGATCCCGGTGTTGGTTGCCGTGCTTGCCATTGCCGCAATCCTTGGCGTCTCGCTCCTGCCGTTTATCCACCTGGATTGATATCTTTTTACAAACACTGGCGGTGGTCTGTTTATGTCGCAGCTATTTCCAAACAAGAACAATAAACACAAGACCGGCCTGACCCGGGAACTGATCGATGCCCTGGTGCCCCTGTTCGAGGAGGCCAGCGCCGGCGCCATTGCGGTGGACACCGAGTGCCGCATCACCTGGCTCAACCAGAGCTATGCCCAGTTGCTGGGCCTGGCCGATGCCGAGGGCGCCATTGGCCAGGAAGTCGGGCGGGTGATTCCCCATACCCGTATGCCCGAGGTGATTGCAACGGGCAAGCCCCTGTTGCTGGACATCATGGAGCACCAGCAACAGCAACTGGTGGTGACCCGTCTGCCGTTCTACGACGAGAGCGGCCAGATTGTCGGCGCGGTTGCCTTTGTCCTTTACGACGACCTCCAGCCATTGACGCCCCTGGTTTCCAAGTTTCGACGGTTGCACCAGGACCTGGCCGCTGCGCGCAAGGCATTGGCCAGTAAGTCACGGGGCACTCGCTACAACCTCACGGATTTTATCGGCGCCAGCCCTGCCGCCCTGGAAGTGAAACGACGGGCACGGCTGGCCTCTGGTCGGGATGTGCCGGTCTTGCTGCTTGGAGAAACCGGTACCGGCAAGGAAGTGCTGGCCCAGGCCATCCATTCCGCATCGGCCCGGGCGGAGAAGGCGTTTGTCGGGGTGAACGTGGCCGCAGTACCGGAGAATCTTCTGGAAGCGGAGTTTTTCGGCGTTGCTCCCGGGGCATACACCGGCGCGGACCGGCGCTCCCGGGATGGCAAGTTCCAGTTGGCCAACGGCGGTACGCTGTTTCTGGATGAGGTGGGCGACATGCCTCTGCCCATGCAGGCAAAGCTGCTGAGGGCGCTTCAGGAAGGAGAAGTGGAAGCTCTGGGCTCCAACCGCGTGACGCCGGTGGATGTCCGGGTCATCGCGGCGACCAGTCAGAACCTGGAAGCGATGATTGCCGAGGGCCAGTTCCGTTCGGACCTGTACTATCGCCTGAACGTTCTGGAAATCTGCATTCCGCCGCTGCGGGAACGGGTTGCCGACCTGGGCGTGGTCAGTGAAGCATTGCTGGGGGAAATCTGGGACGGTCACGGGCGCCGGCGTGAAATCACGGATTCCGGTGTTGCTGCCCTGGCGAGCTACCACTGGCCCGGCAACATCCGGGAGCTGAGGAACGTGCTGGAACGGGCCATGACCATGGCTGAAGCGGACGAATTGCTGGATGCGGATGCCATTTTCCGGGTGCTTCCCAGCAGCGCTGACAGTCAGCCGGCACCCGTTACCCAAGCCTTTACCCGCCCCCTGGCTCGGGTGGTGGCCGAAGCGGAAGCCGAGGCGATTGAGCAGGCGCTGGTTGCCTGCCGAGGCAATCGCACCCGTGCTGCCCGGTTACTGGGTATCTCCCGGTCTGTTCTGTACGAGAAACTGGCCAAGATGTCCTGATTTCCGGACGGCCGTCCGGAAATCCAGACAACTTCTTTTAAGAATGCCAGTGAGTGTCCTTAATTCCGGACATTCTTTTCTGACGTTATCTCTCGTATTTCTCCAAAGCATTGATCTGTAAGAAAAATCTATTGGTGGCACAGTGCCTGCTATTGTCCCCGAGGCGTACGTCAGAACAATGCAAATAAAAAAGACCGGCGCTCACTACTGGACCCAAAGAACTCCCCCGTCCGTCTGTCTCTGCATTGTCTGACCATACTCAGAACCAGGCTTTCCTGGTTTTAAGCCGCAAGGTCACATACAACAACAATGCTAGGAGACTTGCCGATGAAACTCCTCAAGACCCTCACCGGTGTTGCCGGTGCGATCGCCCTGACCACGGGCTCCGCCATGGCAGACGATCTGCGCTGGAAAATGCCTGTCGCGTTCGCCACCAACCTGCCCGGCCTGGGTTCGCCCGCCGCCTGGGTTGCCGATAACCTGACTACCGCCTCGGATGGCAGCATCCAGGTTCGTGTCTACGAGCCGGGCAAGCTGGTGCCTCCGTTCGACATTCTGCAGGCTGTGTCCGAAGGCAAGGTGTCGGCTGGCTATACCTGGATCGGCTACGATCAGGGCAAGGTGCCGGCCGTCCCCCTTTTTGCCGCCGTTCCCTTCGGGATGAAGCCCTGGTCTTACATTGGCTGGTACTACTACGGTGGTGGCCATGAAATGCTGCAGGAAGTTTACGCCAATAAAGGTTATGACGTGCATGCTCAGCTCTGCGGCATTATCGGGCCCGAAACTGCAGGCTGGTACAGCAGTCCGATTAACTCTCTGGATGATTATGAGGGCATGAAGATTCGTTTTGCCGGCCTGGGGGGCAAGGTGCTTGAGAAGCTTGGTGCCTCGGTGACCATGATGCCTGGCGGCGAACTTTACCAGGCGCTGGAAAAGGGCACTATTGATGCGACGGAATTCTCGATGCCCGCCATTGATCAGATCCTGGGCTTTGACCAGGTGGTCAAGTACAACCTGTTCCCGGGTTGGCACCAGCAGTTCACGGCTCAGTACATGCTGATCAACCAGAAGGAGTGGGATCGTGCCACCGAAGCCCAGAAGGCTCTGGTTGAAGCATCCTGCACCGCCGCAACCACCCTGGGCCTGGCCGAGGGCGAATATAAGAATCCTGCGGTCCTGGCCGGTTTTCAGGAGAGTGGTGTCCAGGCTGACCAGATTCCCCGCGAGGTGCTCGAAAAACTGCAGGAAGTCACCCAAGAGGTCCTTGAGGAAGAAGCGGCCAAGGATGCGGACTTCAAGCGTGTCTATGAGAGCCAGAAGGAATTCATGGATGTCTATGAGGTCTGGGGTAAGCGTGCGTACCTGCCAGCGGATATGTAATAGCATCCGTGTAAATCCGGCTTCGGGGCAACCGCTCCGGGGTTGAAGACGTGAGGATGGCCCGAGGGCCATCCTCACTTCACACCAATAGTTTTCCCAGCGGGGTATCCTCCCATGACGGTGCCTGACCAAGACTCACGGCAGACAGAACGTGCGTCGGTGAGCGACGCGGGCGAATTCCTTCATCACCACACCGAGCTTCCAACCACTCGTCCGAGCCAATGGCTGGACACCGGCCTGAGCTGGATTGGCAAGGCTGCATCCTGGCTCTGGCTTGTTGTCACCGGGGTGATTATCTGGGCAGTGGTAAGTCGCTATTTATTCGAAGAAGGCTCGGTCCTTCTGGAGGAAGTTCAGTGGCACCTGGCCGGCATTGGCTGGTTGCTTGGGCTTGCCTACACCCTGGTGGTTGACGACCACGTTCGGGTCGATGTCATCCATGAGCGCCTGTCGCTCAGGGCGCAGGGGTGGATCGAACTTTTCGGGCTGGTGTTTTTGCTACTGCCCTTTCTCATGCTTTCAATCAATGAAATGGTGCCTTATGCCATCAACTCCTGGTCCGTGGATGAAACCAGTCAGGCTCCCGCCGGCCTGCCCAATCGATGGGTACTCAAGTTCATCATTGCGCTTGCGTTTGCATTGATCGTGGTGGCCGCAGTTTCACGACTCCTGAAAGTTACGGCGTTGTTGTTTGGTTTTCCCCGGCCGATTGCCGCCACATCCGATAATAATAACCGGGAGGAGCCATCCTGATGGAGCTTGAAACTCTGTTTGTAATTGGCATGTTCCTGACTTTCGGGGCCTTGTTGATGACCGGTTACCCGGTCGCCTGGGTGCTCGGTGGAACCGCCGTTATCTGGACGCTGATCGGCACTGTGGCGGTCGAAAATTTCGGCGCCAACCTCTGGTTCGACTATGCCTCGTCCATGGGGCTTGTGCCAGAGCGGATCTGGGGCATTGTCGGCAGTGAGACGCTGGTCGCTCTGCCCATGTTCATCTTCATGGGCATCATGCTGGATCAGTCCGGCGTTGCCGAGCGCTTGATGAACTCCATGGTGAAGCTATTTGGCAACGTTCGGGGCGGTTTTGCTGTTACCGTTATTGTGATTGGTGTGCTGCTGGCGGCAACCACCGGCATCATCGGGGCCTCGGTGGTTCTTCTGGGCATGTTGTCGCTGCCTGTGATGATGGAGAACAAGTACGACAAAGGTTTTGCCGTGGGTACCGCTTGCGCCACCGGCACCCTGGGGATCCTGATTCCGCCATCCATCATGCTGGTACTGATGGCCGACCGGCTGGCGGTACCGGAAGCCTCCGTGGGTGACCTGTTCATGGGGGCGTTCCTGCCCGGCCTATTGTTGGGGGTCATGTACGTAGGTTATGCCATGATTCGACCACTGCTTCAGCCGAAGGTGGCTCCGGTTCCGGATGGCCTCGAGAAAGTCAGTTGGGCTGTCGTATGGGAAGTCGCCAAGGCGGTACTCCCCACCGCCGCTCTGATTCTTGGAGTCCTGGGTTCGATATTTGCCGGGATAGCCACGCCCACGGAAGCTTCTGGCGTTGGTGCCCTTGGTGCACTTGTTCTGGCGCTTGCCGCGCGTCGCCTTAATTTAAAGGTGCTCAACGATTCCATGCAGCAGACCACCCGAACTGCAGCCTTCATTTTTGCTATCTTCCTGGGTGCCACGGCTTTCTCGGTGGTACTCCGGGGACTCGGCGGTGACCGGGTTATCGAGGAAGCACTGCTGGGGCTGCCCTTTGGCCCTTACGGTGTGGTTCTCACCATCCTGTTTGCGGTGTTCCTGCTGGGATTTTTCCTGGACTGGGTAGAGATCACCCTCATTATCCTCCCGTTGGTGGCTCCGGTTGTTCAACAACTGGGTTTTGATCTGGTGTGGTTCACTATTTTGTTTGCCATGTGTCTGCAGACCTCGTTCTTGACGCCCCCCGTGGGATTTGCGCTTTTCTACATCAAGGGAGTGGCGCCACCGGAGATCAAGGTGACGGATATCTATCGGGGCGTGGTGCCGTTCATCATCATTCAACTGGTAGCGTTGGTCATCGTATTCCTGGTCCCTGAGATCGCGACCTGGTTGCCCAGCGTGGCTTACAACTAAGGAGATAAAAACAATGCGTCTGGAAAACAGGATTGCGCTGATTACCGGTGCTGGCCGTGGCATAGGCCGGGCCATCGCCGAACATTATGGCCGGGAAGGCGCCCGCGTGGCCGTGGCGGACCTCACCCTTGAAAGTGCCCAAGAGACGGTTGATGCTATTGAAAAGGCGGGCGGTACCGCCATGGCCCTGGCCATGGACGTTACCGATGAGCAGGCGGTGGACGATGGGGTGAACGCCATTGTCGAGCAATGGGGCGGGCTGGACATTGCCCTGGCCAACGCCGGCATCCAGCACATCGACCCGCTGGACAAGCTGGCCTTTGACGACTGGCGCAAGGTCATGAACGTGCACCTGGACGGGGCTTTCCTCGTGACCCGTGCCGCGCTCCGCCAGATGTACGCCGGCAACGGCGGTACCATGCTCTACATGGGCTCGGTGCACTCGGTGGAAGCCTCGCCCCTGAAGGCGCCCTACGTGGCCGCCAAACACGGCATGCTGGGCTTGTGTCGCGCGGTGGCGAAAGAAGGCGCCGAGCATGGGGTGCGCAGTAACATTATCTGTCCGGGCTTTGTCCGCACTCCCCTGGTGGATAAACAAATCCCGGAACAGGCCAAAGAGCTGGGCATCTCCGAAGAGGAAGTGATCAGCAAGGTAATGCTGAAAAATACGGTGGACGGTCAATTCACCACCGTGGAAGACGTTTCGGAGCTGGCCGTGCACCTGGCCGCCTTCCCCTCCGCCGCCCTGACCGGCCAGTCCGTTGTGGTCAGCCACGGCTGGCACATGCAGTAACAATCGGGAGAGACGGATGAGCGCAACAGAACAATCCCCCGTGGTCTGGATGCCAACCGAGCAGACCATTCAGGATTCACGCATGGGCCAATTCAAGGCCTGGCTTGAACAAAAAGGCCATGGCCCGTTTGAGGATTACCACGCCCTGCACCAGTGGTCCATCACTGAGTTGGAGACCTTCTGGCAGAGTGTCTGGGATTACTCTGGCCTGGTCTGCGACACGCCCGCCGAAAGCGTGCTGGGCAAGCGGGAAATGCCCGGTGCCGAGTGGTTCCCGGGCATGAAACTGAACTTCGCCGCCAACCTGCTGCGCCATGCCGAGGGCGAACAGACCGACCGTGAAGCGGTGGTGGCTTACTGCGAAACGCGCCCGGTACTGCGCAAGACCTACGCCGAGCTCAAGGCCGATACCGGTGCCCTGGAAGCCTTCCTGCGCCAGCAGGAGGTCCAGCAGGGAGACCGGGTGGCCGGGGTGGTCACCAACGGTTATGAGGCGCTGGTGGGCATGTTGGCGGCAACCAGCATGGGTGCCGTCTGGAGCTCCGCCTCACCGGATTTTGGCATTGGTGCCATCCATGACCGCTTTGGACAGATCGAACCGACCGCCCTGGTGGTAGTGAACGGCTATGGTTACGGCGGCAAGACCTTTGCCCGGCAGCAGGAGTTTGCCGAGCTGGTGGCCAAGCTGCCCACCCTGAAAACCGTGGTCAGCATTCCGCAATTGCCGGAGCAACCCCCGGTGGAAGGTGACCTCGTCACGCCCTGGGACGATGCCCTAGCCGCCGGAGCCGGCCAGCCTCCTTCCTTCACCCCGGTGGGCCCGGATCATCCGGTCTACATCCTGTACTCCTCCGGTACCACTGGCAAACCCAAGTGTATTGTGCATGGCACAGCGGGGCTGCTGGTTAACCACGCCAAGGAATTGATGTTGCACGGCGATGTGAGCCCGGAAGACCGGTTCCTCTATTTCACCACCTGCGGCTGGATGATGTGGAACTGGCAGGCCTCGGTGCTGATGACTGGCGCCTCGGTCATTACGGTGGATGGCTCGCCAGGCTATCCGGACCTCAATTTCCTGTGGGATACGGTGGCGGCCGAGCGGGTTACCCACTTTGGCACCAGTGCCCGGTTTATCGCCGGTTGTCGCAAGGCGGAGTTGCGCCCGGCCAGGAGTCTGGATCAGAGCCACTTGCGCACCCTCTTCTCCACGGGTTCACCATTGCTGCCGGAAGACTACGACTGGGTTTACAGCGATGGCGCGCCCGATGCACTGCTGGGCTCCATTGCCGGCGGTACCGATATCTGTGGCTGTTTTGTGGGCAGCACACCGCTGTTGCCGGTGCGCCGGGGCGAGATCCAGTGCCGTTTCCTGGGCGTGGATGTCATGGCCTACAGCGAAGACGGCCAGCCGATGACCGAGGGCCGGGGCGAGCTGGTTTGCCGCCAGCCGCTGCCGTCCATGCCCGTGAGATTCTGGAACGATCCCGAAGGCGAACGCTATCGGGACGCCTACTTCAGCACCTTCCCGGGCGTCTGGGCCCATGGCGACTTCATTGAGTTCACCGAACACGGCGGCGCTATTATCCACGGTCGATCCGATGCCACCCTGAACCCCGGCGGCGTGCGAATCGGCACCGCCGAAATCTACCGTCAGGTGGAAACCGTGGCGGAAGTAAAAGACAGCCTGGTGGTGGGCCGGCAGATCGACGGCGATGTGGAAGTGATGTTGCTGGTGGTGCCCGCCGACGGGCAGCATTTGACGGACGACCTGGCCAGGCAACTGCGAGGCCGCATCCGCGAAGGCGCCAGCCCGCGTCATGTGCCCAAGCACATCATTGAAGTGCCGGACATTCCGTACACCCGCAGTGGCAAGAAGGTGGAGCTGGCGGTGGCGCGCCTGGTGAATGGCTCAAGCAAAGCGGACAACCGCGATGCCCTGGGCAACCCCGAAGCGCTGGACCGGATTCGTGAGCAACTCACCGAGGCTGGATTGCTGCCGGAATAAGCCGCAAAAGTTCAGGAATGCATGGAAAAATGGCGGGATTGTCTACAACTTGTCCGTAGGCTCCCGCGATAATTCGTTACCGACCTAAATGAAAGAAAGTTTCGTAAATTTCCCCCGTTTAACCGTCCTGTAACCGGAAATCAGGCAGTTTAGTCCGTTCTTATACTAAGATCTTAACCAAAACGTACTAAAAAATGGTATCTTAGTAGAACTATCAAAAGTTTCGAATTCAGTCATGGTTCAGGCCCAGCGCCCACAAGGCGGAAGGTCTGGCGATGACCGTCCCGAATCCACCCTTTAGCCTGAGGACGAAAATGACAGACTCCAAAGCCAAAATTGTCTACACACTGACGGACGAGGCGCCTGCCCTCGCAACCCGCTCCCTGCTTCCTATCCTGGAAACCTTCGCCAAGCCAGCCGGCATCGATTTTGAAACCAGCGATATTTCCCTGGCGGCGCGAATTCTGGCTACTTTCCCGGACTACCTGGAAGAAGACCAGCGGGTTCCGGATGCGCTGGCACAACTGGGTGAGTTCACCAAAGACCCGAACGCTAACATCATCAAGCTGCCGAACATCAGTGCGTCTGTCCCTCAGTTGAACGCCGCGATCAAGGAACTGAATGCCCAGGGCTACAAGGTGCCCGAGTACACCGAAGAGCCGAAGACCGACGAAGAGAAAGACGTCAAGGCCCGTTACGCCAAGGTACTGGGCAGTGCCGTAAACCCGGTTCTGCGTGAAGGCAACTCCGACCGTCGTGCCCCGGCTGCGGTAAAAGCCTTTGCCCGCAAGCACCCGCACTCAATGGGTGAGTGGAGCGCCGACTCCAAGACCCACGTGGCGCACATGGAAGACGGCGACTTCTACTCCGCCGAGCAGTCCGTGACCCTGGAAAACGACACTACCGCGCAGATCGTTTTCGAAAACGCCAAGGGCGAGAAGACCATCCTGAAATCCGAGCTGCCGCTGATGGCCGGCGAAGTGCTGGACAGCACCTTCATGAGCAAGAAAGCCCTGCTCAAGTTCTTCGATGAGCAGATCGAAGACTGCAAGAAGAACGACATCATGTTCTCCCTGCACCTGAAGGCCACCATGATGAAGGTGTCTGATCCGGTGATCTTCGGTTACGCGGTGAAGAGCTTCTACAAGGAGCTGTTCGAGAAGTACGGTGACCTGTTCGAAGAGCTGGGCGTGACTGCCAACAATGGTGTCTCTTCCGTGGAAGAGAAAATCCAGCAGCTGCCGGAAGACAAGCAGAACGAAATCAAGCAGGACCTGGCGCAGATCTACAAGGATCGTCCGGAAATCGCCATGGTGGATTCCGACAACGGCATCACCAACCTGCACGTACCGAGCGACGTGATCGTCGACGCCTCCATGCCGGCCATGATCCGCAGCTCCGGCAAGATGTGGGACAGCGACGGCGGCATGCGCGACACCAAGGCCGTTCTGCCGGACCGTTCCTACGCCACCATCTATCAGGAAACCATCGACTTCTGTAAGAAGCACGGTGCGTTCGATCCGACCACCATGGGCACCGTACCGAACGTGGGTCTGATGGCGCAGAAAGCCGAAGAATACGGTTCCCACGACAAGACTTTCATCCTGAAAGAAGCCGGTACCGTGCGTGTCATCGCTGACGACAAGGTACTGATGGAGCACCAGGTTGAGGAAGGCGACATCTGGCGCGCGTGCCAGACCAAAGACATCCCGATCCGCGACTGGGTGAAGCTGGCGGTGAACCGTTCCCGTGCCAGCGGCATGCCGGCCATCTTCTGGCTGGACAGCAAGCGTGCCCACGACGCCGAGCTGATCAAGAAGGTGGAAGCGTACCTGAAAGAGCACGACACCGACGGTCTGGATATCCGGATCATGGCGCCGGTTGAGGCGATCAACTTCACCATGGAGCGCATGATCCGTGGCGAAGACACCATCTCCGTGACCGGCAACGTGCTGCGTGACTACCTGACCGACCTGTTCCCGATCCTGGAGTTGGGCACCAGTGCCAAGATGCTGTCCATCGTACCGCTGCTGAACGGTGGTGGCCTGTACGAGACCGGTGCCGGTGGTTCCGCGCCCAAGCACGTGCAGCAGCTGGTGAAAGAAAACCACCTTCGCTGGGATTCGTTGGGTGAATTCCTGGCCGTGGCCGTGTCCCTGGAAGAGTTGGGCGAGAAGCACGACAACGCCCGTGCCCGTCTGCTGGGTCAGACCCTGGACACCGCTGTTGGCCAGCTGCTGGAGAACAACGAGTCTCCGTCCCGTAAGGCCGGTGAGCTGGATAACCGCGGCTCCCACTTCCACCTGGCCTGTCACTGGGCGGCCGCACTGGCCGAGCAGAACGACGACCAGGACCTGAAGGCGTTCGCGGCGAAGTTCTCCGAGAAGCTGGAAGCGGACAAGGACAAGATCCTGGAAGAACTGACCGTGATCCAGGGCAAGCCCGCCGACATCGGTGGCTACTACCACGCACCGGCCGACAAGGTCTGTGCCGTGATGCAGCCGAGTGAGACTCTGAACAAGATTCTCACCGAGTTTGCCGAAGCCGCCAAGTAATCGGCTGAAACCAAGGACACGCGTTCGTCGGGCTAACCGCCGGACGCGATTCCTGACAACCCGGAATGCCGGCAACGGCAACCGGGTTTTTTTATGCCGGGTTGGGTGGCCTAAAACCCTCGACTGGCGGCCAGGAAATGGCTACCTTCAACAGTGACTCCTGTCAGATAAACAAACGGAAGGAATGATGGAATCAAATCGACCAGAGGATATTCGGTCGAATCAGCCAGCCCACCTGGGTCGATGCCGACATCCACTGGCAAGAGCCTTATGGACGGTATTGATCTACCTCGTCGTTGGTCTGCTATGGATCACTTTTTCAGACCGCGTGGCGGAAATGCTTTTCCGGGATCCCGTGATGCTGTCCCAGGTTCAGACCTGGAAAGGCTTTTTCT
>ERZ1673960.84-NODE-84-length-21449-cov-28.625456_pt1 | contig 21449 bp, 19 predicted proteins | sample MGYA00580190_ERZ1673960 | MGnify/ENA primary metagenome ERZ1673960 (study PRJEB41334, sample SAMN05608106) | rock metagenome | biome: terrestrial subsurface; feature: shale formation; material: shale | place: USA: Pennsylvania ...
GCACAACCTTGCCAAGGTTGGGGTCGCGAGTTCGAGTCTCGTTTCCCGCTCCAAATCTCATTTATCTTAGTATTCGCTACCCAACATTCCTTTTAAATGCGCCACAACACTGCGTCCTAATGCGCTGTGATCATAGCCGCCTTCTAAACTGGACACGATGCGTCCGGAACAATGTTTGTCGGCAATTAACTTGAGTTTTTGCGTAATCCAAAAGTAATCATCTTCTTTCAGTAGGAACTGCGACATTTCATCCTCAATATGACCATCAAAACCCGCTGAGATAAGAATTAATTGAGGTTTAAAAGCATCGAGTTTAGGCAAAATTTGGTAGTAAACAGCCTCTCGCCAATCTAAGCTTTTGCAGCCTGGCGGTAGTGCGATAGAAAGAATGTGATCATCGTTGTTGTTCTCGTCAACATAGGGGTAGAGCTGTGACTGAAAAGTTGAACAGAACAGGATATTAGGATGCGCTTGAACTATATCTTCCGTGCCGTTGCCGTGGTGCACATCAAAATCGACAATCGCTACCCGTGATAAGCCATATGCCTGCTGAGCGTAGAGCGCTGCGATGGCTATATTGTTAAATACGCAAAAACCCATTGCTTGATTCTTTGTCGCATGGTGTCCCGGAGGTCTCACAAGGCAGAATGCCTGTTTGTTTTGGTCGGCTAATACTTTATCTACTGCGGCCACGTTTGCGCCGACCGCATGCAGTGCAGAGTCAAGCGTATCGGGCGTCATTGGGGTGTCTGGATCGAGCCAAACATGACCTTCGTGTGGCTGCTTACGGTACAGTTCACTAATGTACTTATCGCTATGCGCTAGTTTTATATGCTCTAATGTTGCTGGACTCGCCTGCTCGCGAGTCAACACAAAATCGAGTCCTGAACGAATAATTTGGTCATTCACCGCGTCTATTCGATCAGGACACTCCGGATGTTCTTTATCAGGGTTATGCAGTAGACAGTGAGGATGAGAGTAAAGGTAAATACTCATGAGGACGACTCTTCTTGGGTTTCGTTTTGCTTAAGTTCGAGTTTGAGCATGACTTCACCCGGCTCATCACTCGCTTGACGCACAAATCCGGACTTTTCAAATACGTTGAGCATGGGCTTATTATTCACGAGTACCACTGCCTGCATTGAGTCGAGTCCACGTAATTGGGCGATTCGTATCATTTCTTGTAGCAACACACTGGCCATTCCCTGACCTTGATAATGCTCACGAGTGACAAACGCCACCTCGCAACTGTTATGAGACTCAATATAGTAATAGCGCCCCACGGCCATGATTTTGGCCGCCGAGCCTTTTTGACGCACAATACACAGTGCAAGATCAACCGATTGGTCAATGCTCACTAAGGTACATGACTTTTCTCGACTCATTTGTGTAGGAACGGCGTTGTAGCGTAGTTGAAGCGTTTCCTTGGTATGCGAATAGAAAAACTCTTGCAGACGGCGTTCGTCAGACGGATACAATGGTCGCAAATCAAATTCCTCACCGGCGAAGGTGATTTTTTTAAATCCAATGTCTCCTAGCTCCGGCACATCGCTTGGCGTTAGTTGATGATAATTGGGGACCCAATAATGTTGCCTTACTTGCTGCAATAGTTGCTGGCGAAATTTTGGATGCGCAACGCGAATAAGTTCTAAAGCACGTTCGCGGATGCTTTTACCACGGAGTGATGCGACACCGAACTCTGTTACTACATAGTGCACATGGCCACGCGAGGTCACTACGCCGGCGCCTTCTCGAATGTGCGCGACGATGCGTGAGGTCTTGCCGTCTTGTGTTGTTGAAGGAAGGGCGATGACCGGCTTTCCTCCTTGACTCAATGACGCTCCTCGACTGAAATCAACTTGACCGCCAATCCCTGAGTAGAATTGATGTCCTATCGAGTCAGATACCACTTGTCCGGTCAAGTCGACTTCAATTGCGCTGTTGATGGCAATTAAGTTGTCATTGCGTGCCACATTCGTTGGTGAGTTGACATATTCGCTTGGATAAAAGCCGATATGAGGATTTCTGTCGACGAAATCATAGAGTGCTTGGCTACCCATACAAAAGCTAGTGACAATTTTATTGGGATGGAACGTTTTTTTACGATTATTAATCACGCCTTGTAACATCAGGTTCATGATATCGTCGGTAATAAGTTCGCTGTGGACTCCCAGATCTTTATGGTTGCCTAAGTAATGCAGCGCTGCGGCACAAATACGACCTAAGCCAATTTGTAAAGTACAACCGTCCCGCACCAATAAAGCAATATACTGTCCAATACGCTCAATAATTTTATTATCTACGGTATCGGGCGGTGGTAATTCAGGTAGCGGCTGATCGTGGTACCAAAAGTAATCAATCTGATTTTTGTGTAAGAAAGATTGACCAAAGGTAACAGGCATATGCTCGTTGACTTGTGCGATTACAGTATTAGCGGATTTGGCAGCGGCAGCCACCACATCAACGGAGACCCCCATTGAGTGATAGCCATATTGATCGGCTGGACTAACCATGATCAGGGCGGCGTCTAAGGGTAATATGCCATTATTGAATAAGTTGGGAATATCAGAAATAAAGCAAGGCGTGTAGTCGGCGCGCCCCTCATTAACGGCGCTACGTACGTTATCGCCGCCGATAAAAAAGGTATTCACTTTAAATAGTTGCTGATGCTCAGGAAGTGCCCACTTATTATCAGAGAGCGTCATCAACTGCACAATTTCAATGTCGTGTAGGTGTTTTGCATTTTCGATGAGATCATCAATCAATGCTGTTGGAACGGCAGCATGGGAGCCGATAAAAATGCGTTGCCCTGATTTTAATAGCTTGGACCAATCAAGTTTGCTCATAGTTACCACCTTAGAGGGAACCGTCATTATTTAGATTGTGCGCTAAATAGGCTAAACTGTTACAGGATGTTGCAAAATCGTATACAATGTCGCCGCTTACACAAAAATATAACAAAAAGTTGGACGCATATCCGTGAAATTTGCCAAAACTCAACAGTCATTCTCGCAAGCACTTTGTCTATTGTTACTGAGCTTTGCCCTCATCGGCTATGCGTCTTTAGTCGAAGCTCAGACCGCTGAAGCCGAGTCGAATAAATCGGTACAGTCGAAGCTGGACGACTATCTTAATCAGTCTCAGGCTGACGATTTTGATGGCAAAGCTTATTTGAAGCCGATTGTTGATAGTTTGTCTCCCGCAACTCCACTCGCTACACGGTTGCGCGCGTTAAGTTATTGGGCCTCTGAGTTTGCCTATGCTGAGCGCTATGATGAGGCGAACTCAATTCTTGATAGCCTGGCGGATGAGGTGAAGAAGAGTCATGATGCAAACCTTCAAGCCGAACTACTTGCGAATAGAATCGATCTTTTAGTCATTGCAGATAAGGTCGATGAAGCGTTTGTTAAGGTTCCTGACCTTGAAGCAATAATGCCTCAAGTCACCAGTCCGCGTATTAATTACTACGCCTATAACTTGCTTTCTAGTCTATATACGCAGTGGAGTCGCTATGAGGTGGCGCTTGCTTACTTAATTAAAGCCCAGTCGGCACTCGATCATATGCAGGGCATTAATCAACTTCGTCGTCGGCTTTATTTGAAATCTTCCATTGCTGATATTCAAATACGATTGGAGCAATGGGATCTCGCCTTAAAAACCTCACAGGAAGCACTCGTTGAGATGGAGGGGAATGCATTTCCTGCGCTTTCTTATGAGCTCTGGTTTACACAATATTATGCGTACATCAGTTTAGGTGATCACGAGAAAGGTCTAAACGCCTTGAAAAAGGCTTATGCTTACACTGAAAACTTTCCTTATCAAAGAGCGATCGTGCTGAATAATTTTGGTGACTCGTACATGCGTTTACAGCAACTTGATAAGGCTAAGTCCCACTTACAAGAAGCATTAGAATTAGCGCAGTCGCTTGACTACGGCGATATGATTCGCACCGTTGAGTTTAACTTAGGTTTTATTGCCGTGAAGCAAGGAGATAGCCTAGGTCTGCAGCAGATGAAGCGTGTTGTTGATTATTTTCGTGATACCGAACAATCCAGTGCGCTCGAGCAAACATTAAAAGAGTTGGCGCAAGCATACGAGCTTATGGGGCGTTATAAGGAGCAAGCAGCAGCATTAAAAGAGCGTCAGTCGATCCGAGAAAAAATTCTACAAAACTCGCAAAGCAAGGCATTAGCCGAGATGCAGGCGCTATACGATAATCGCGACAAGGCGCAACGCATCGACTTACTGGAGCAACGAAATAAGTTAAGTGAGCAAATCATAGAAAATAACCGTCAGCAAACCGTTATTACATGGCTAGCTATCGTGCTGGGTGGATTTGTATTTTTTACGCTTTTACTGCTTTATAGAAAAGTTAAGGAATCCAATCGTAAGCTACAACAAGCCAATGTTGCGCTATCGGAACAAACCAAACGAGATCCACTGACAGGACTAGAAAACCGCCGTTCCATGCAACTAACAATGGAAGCCCGAAAGACTAAAAATGTCGCGACCTCGATGGGTTTGGTTTTGCTCGATATTGATAACTTTAAAAAGATAAATGACACCTTCGGGCATCACACTGGAGACGAGGTCCTGGTGGAGATGAGTCAACGCCTACGCGAGCTTTGTCGTGAAGATGATAGTCTCGTGCGTTGGGGAGGTGAGGAGTTCTTATTTTGTTTTAATAGAGTCACGCAGCAACAACTGGTAACCCTGGTTCAGCGTATTCAACACGCAGTGTCAGCGGAGCCCGTACAAACGTCGAAGCAATCGATCGAGGTCAGTGCGACGGTAGGGTTCATAGTGCTGCCATTCAGTCATTTTAGTGAGTCTGAACTTGATTGGGAAAGTGCATTGAAACTGGCTGACCTCGCACTCTACTCGGGCAAAGCACGTGGTCGTCATTGCGCTGTTGGTGTAATGGGTTTAACAGAGCGAGGACATGCTCATATGGACGACTTAATTAACAATTCGGATGCAGCGATAGAGGAAAACTGGTTAGTTTTAGAGTTTCTCGAGGACGCGGAGTGAAGTTGTCGCAGTTTGGGCCAGGCGCGCTTGTTGCGGCTGCTTTTATTGGTCCTGGAACGGTTGTCACCGCTTCACTTGCTGGCGCGGAATTTGGCTATGCGCTGTTATGGGCATTGATGCTTTCCACTGTCATTTGCGCTGTTCTGCAAGAGATGGCGTCGCGTATTGGCGTTATTACGGGCAAGGGGCTCGGTGAAAATATCCGTTCCCAAATGACCTCGCCTTGGCTTCGTATTCTTTTCTTCACACTTATTATTGCCGCCATCGTGGTTGGTAACAGTGTTTACCAAGGCGGTAACTTATCGGGCGCTACACTCGGTGCACAGGAAGTGCTAGGGCAAGTACCGTTATTGTCGGATTGGTTTGCTCAGGGGTGGCCGTTAGTTTTTGGCGTATTAGCAGCCGCTATTCTTTGGCAAGGCAAAGCCAAGTTTATCGAATATGCGCTGATTACGCTGGTTTTGTTAATGAGCCTCGCGTTTATCGGCACTTTTTTGCTGACCGACCCAAACTGGCTCGGTGTTGCCGATAGTCTGCTGTGCTGGCGCTGGCCTTCGGACAGTATTATCACCGTTATCGCGCTGGTCGGAACTACCGTGGTGCCTTACAACTTGTTTCTTCATAGCGCGTCGGTGGCAAATAAATGGTCCGGTGATGACGGAGTAAAACAGGCTCGGATCGATACGTTTATCTCGATTCCATTAGGCGGTTTAATTTCCATGGCGATATTAGCCACGGCGGCGAGCGCCTTTTTTGCCCAAGGTATCGTTATTGAGTCCGCCGGCGATCTTGCTGTTGCCTTAGCGCCACTGTTCGGCGACTCAGCGAAGTACTTAATGGCGCTTGGCTTATGTGCCGCGGGTATTTCATCAGCCACCACTGCGCCACTCGCATCTGCTTATGCGCTATGTGGCATCATGGGGTGGAAGCAATCATTAACAGGCTTTGCGTTTCGTGCCATTTGGGCAACGATTCTAGTGCTAGGTGTTGTCATTAGTAGCCTCGATCTATCGCCGATTAAAGTGATCTGGTTTGCTCAAGTTGCTAACGGTATTTTACTTCCGGTTATCGTCGGCTTTATTTGGTGGCTATGTAACCAGTCGACGATGGGGCGCATGAAAAACAGTGTCGTGGGTAATGCATTCGCAGCCATCATCATGTTAACCAGTATCTTGCTGAGCTGGAAAAGTTTGCATCATGTCTGGCTGTCCATCACAAGTTAGTTATAGATAATTGCGGTTAAAAATAAATTTTTCGTTGACAAACTTTCTTTCTACATCTATATCGTCATTGTCGTTATAGGCGACAGACTTTTTGTTAGGTTTTAGTCTGTAGGAAGGGCTTGCCATGACCGCAATTACACGTGAATTTTTATTGAGAAAACCGTTTAACGATTTCCGCAATTATCCCTATGGTTTCTCTCGCTCTGGGGATTTTTCCATCCGAGAAAGTGACGCACTGACTCAATATGGCTGTTTAATCACTGCTTTATTGCAGGGTGAATTAACGCCTGGCTGCGATGAAGATATTTCGTTGCTCGCATCGGCTCGTGGTGAACAAGCGCCCGTAACCGTTGTTGAAAAGGCTTGGGCAAAATACCAAGCACGCATACACCGCCCTAAGGTGGCAAGTATGTATGGTAAAGGTAAATTATCCGATGAAGATTTCGGTTATTCCACTGACAGTGAAGATGACTTAATCGTCGAGGATTAATTGAGGAAAGCGTCTGTGACTAAAAAAGCAGGCGCTTTTTTGTTGTTGTTTTGCACGCTTCTTTGCTTCTGCCGCTAAATCAGAAACGTCGTGATACGAGTTACAGCGAGAGCAATCGGGTTGTACGATACCAATAGCGATGCCTAATAGTGGAAACTGCACTCGCTCGCCCGTTCTATCATTGGCCAAAATGTACTGTCGTTTCTGGTCAGCTGTCGCATAAAAATCATTGACTTTTTCCTCGAAGCGCTCGATTACCCCATGGTATTTATTCTTATTGGCGATATTCGCGGGCGAAATCGTGACGAAATCGTCGCCACCGATATGTCCGATAAAGTGATGACTCTCAGCGAATAGTTCGCGTAATAAATCGCCTACCCAAGATATCACGCGGTCGCCTTTCGAATAGCCGTACACGTCGTTATAGGGTTTGAAGTTGTTTAGGTCAAAGTAGGCGACTTCAAAAGCTTTGTTTTCATCGAGGTACTGGGAGATAGTGCGGTGTATCGGCACATTTCCGGGTAATAGTGTCAGCGGGTTGGCGTAGCGAGCATTCTGAACTTTTACTTCGGTGATGCGTCGCAAAAGGTCGCGGATAGAGGCAATGCCCTGAAATCGACCATTTTGCGTAACGATAAATTGTTTGTAGATATCAACATCAAAATCATCGGTCACTTTGTTACTAACCAAGTCAATAGGCGTCAGCCAGTCCACTATCATGGGGTTTTTATCCATCACTCGACTGACATCTTTATTGGCGTATAGTGCACGCCCGTAAGACCCCGAGAATAATTCCATGATGGCTTCGCGGCGCAACATGCCTACCGGCTTACTGTTGTCGACAACGGGGATTGCGGTGAGTTGCTTGTCATTAGTGAATAGATCAAGCGCCACGTGCGCTTTTGTCGTCGATGGAATGCTAGGAGCATCTTTAGCTAACTGAGCAATGGTATCGCCATTAGGTCGGTGAGAGCTGGCAATACGCTCTATCAGTTGCGAATCCGGGTGTAAGGGCGGGCTTTGAACGGGCCGACAGAGATAAAAACCTTGATACAAATGGATACCCATCTCATTCAACTGCTTTAATTCGGCGTGAGTTTCGATCCCCTCGGCAATGACTTTTGCGTTTAGGTTACGAGCAAGGTTGATAATTGACTGAACGAACTCCTTTTTAGTCGCATCATGTTGGAGTTCTTTTATAAAGTAGCGATCGATTTTAACGAAATCAGGTTGTAGCTCTGACCATAACTTCAGCCCCGAATAGCCCGCGCCCAGATCATCGATAGCCACACGCAACCCAAGCGCCCGATAATGTGTAATAGCTTCAGATAGTAAGTCGGTATCATCGATAGGGTAACGTTCGGATAGCTCAATAATGATGCGCTCCGGTGCTAACCCATGCAGTTCTGAAAGTCGCAGGGTGCTGCCTGTTGGGTGACTCTCATCTTTAAGTACGTTGGGATTTACATTGAGAAATAACTTGGCGTCTGTCTCAAGTTGGACAAAGCGTTGAATGGCTGCGTTGCGGCAGGCTAATTCGAGCTCTGATAGAAGCTCTTCTTCTTGTGCAACCTTAAATAACTGGTCAGGAAACTCAAGCAAGTGGCCAGCAGGGCCGCGAATAAGTGCTTCATACCCGAGGATCGTTTGTGATGCATTGTCAAAAATTGGTTGAAAGAGTGGTGACAAACGATCATGTTCAATGAGTTCTAATAAGACGTCCCGATTCGACATGCATTGTGAGCTGACTGATTAACGATGGCGTTAATTTATCTCATTTGAGTGACGAATTTGTGACAGAAGGTTTAAAAAGCGGCTGAGGCAGCCGCCTTTTAAAATGGCTATTAACCGAGACGTTTAATAGCGTGATGTGCAATATCATTGCGGTAATAAACATTATCCCAATGAATATGTTTAACTAATTGATATGCTTCAAGCTGTGCTTGCTGGACGTCATCGCCAAGCGCAACACAACACAACACACGACCGCCATTTGTTAACAAACGGCCTTGCTCATATTTTGTGCCAGCATGAAAAACTTTGTACGATTCCGTAGCTTCGGGAATCCCCTTAATTTCATCACCCTTGTGATAGGATTCAGGGTAACCACCAGCCGCCATCACTACGCCTACTGCGGTGCGTTCATCAAAGCGAGCTGAAGCACCCGCCAATTGACCTGTAATTGCCTTTTCGCAAAGTTCAACCAGATCTGAGCGCATGCGCATCATGATGGGCTGTGTTTCGGGATCACCAAAGCGACAGTTGTACTCTAACACTTTGGCAGAACCATCTGGAGCAACCATTAAACCAGCATAAAGGAAACCAACATAAGGTGTACCTTCCGCTGCCATACCGTCGATGGTGGGCTGAATGACGTGCTGCATAACCCATTCGTGGACTTCATCGGTGACAACAGGAGCGGGAGAATAAGCCCCCATACCACCGGTATTAGGACCCTTATCACCGTCATCGCGCGCTTTATGATCTTGACTCGATGCAAAAGCGACTGCTGTTTTACCATCGGCGATAACGATAAATGAAGCCTCTTCGCCTGTGAGGAATTCTTCGATGACCACACGGCTGCCCGCTTCACCGAATTTATTGCCAGCTAACATATCGTCGATTGCTGCGTCTGCTTGCTCAAGGGTTTCAGCAATAATGACACCTTTGCCTGCTGCTAAGCCGTCTGCTTTTATGACGATAGGTAGTTGGTTGTCACGTACATAGCTTTTAGCTGCCGCAATATCCGTAAAGGTATCGTATGCGGCTGTAGGAATGTTGTGACGTGCCAAAAAGTCCTTACTGAACGATTTTGAGCCCTCGAGTTGTGCGGCTGCAGCAGAGGGACCAAAAATCGCAAGTTTACGCGACTGGAAAAGATCAACGATACCTTTTACCAACGGCGCCTCAGGGCCAACAATGGTGAGATCGACCGCATTCTCTTGGGCAAAGTCAGCTAACCCTTCGATGTCTTCAGCACTGATGCTGACATTTTTAAGGTTCGCTTCATCGGCTGTTCCCGCGTTGCCCGGTGCAACAAAAACCTCAGTGACTTGTTTTGACTGGGCGGCTTTCCATGCGAGCGCATGCTCGCGACCACCGCCACCAACTACCAATATCTTCATGTGTTACCTTTGTGTTGTTGGTTTTCTAAACTTCAGTGTGAAGCGATCGCTCTCGCCAATCGCTTTGTATATCTCGGCATCATCACCTTCATTAACATTTAATGTAGGTGGTAGGTTCCAGACACCATTAGGATGGTCTGCCGTATCTTTGGGGTTGGCATTAATTTCACTGGCTTCAACAAGCTCAAAACCTGCTTGTTCAGCGATATCAATAACCCATTGTTGATGAATATACCCCGATTCGGCCATCGCATCAGCGCTCGCATCCTTTGGTAGGCGATGATCAACAACACCTAAAATACCGTCTGGCTTCAACGCACGCCAAAACTGCTTGAATGCGTCACGTACTGCTTCTTCACCGCCGCTCATGTACCAGTTATGTAAGTTACGGAATGTCAGTACGCGGTCAGCGCTGTTAGGCGGCGCAATGTCGCTTTCCAAATCAGTCAGTGGTGCAAACTCGGTGATTTCGACATTGCCGAACACCGCTTCGGTTTGGATACGATCCGTAAACTTTTCTAATGATCGTTGGTAATAGTCGCTACCCGAGTTTTGTGGAAAGTGCGCAGCGTAGAGCTGACCGCTTTCGCTTAAATAAGGCGCCAGAATTTCTGTGTAATAGCCACCGCCTGGCCAGATCTCAACCACTGTCATGGTTGGAGCGAGCTCAAAAAACTCAAGGGTTTCAACAGGATGACGAGCTTCGTCACGCTTTACATAGCGTTCCGTGCGGCTGTCGTCTTGAACGGCCTTTTCTAACGTCATGCTAGAGCCGACTGAATTTTCGTTCGACGCTTGCCCGCAAGCACTTAAAGTCAGTGCCGTGGCAATTGATAACATCAATTTTGTTTTCATTTTGCTTCCTCCGTAGTTGTTGAAGATAGATTAGCCCTGCTGAGGCAGGGCTGCAAATCTGTCTAACTATTACCTACGGATTAATGACGGAAATGGCGCATTCCCGTAAATACCATTGCAATGCCATGTTCATCGGCAGCCGCAATAATTTCTTCGTCACGAATAGAACCGCCTGGCTGAATAATCGCTTTAATGCCAGCTTCCGCAGCGGCATCGATACCATCGCGGAATGGAAAGAACGCGTCAGACGCCATAACAGAGCCTGGCACATTGAGACCTTCGTCGTTGGCTTTTATGCCCGCTATTTTTGCACTATACACGCGGCTCATTTGACCTGCACCTACACCGATTGTCGCGCCGTCTTTGGCATAGACAATTGCGTTAGATTTTACAAATTTAGCCACTTTCCAACAGAAACGCAGATCGGCCATTTGCTCATCGGTTGGCGCAACTTTTGAAACGACGCGTAACTGTGACTCATCCACATCTTGTGCGTCTGCTTCTTGCACTAATAGACCGCCAGCAACACGTTTGTAGTCCCATTGCTCGGTTGACTCCGACCACTCTCCACACGCCAATAAACGGACATTTTTCTTCGATTCGATGACGCTTTGTGCAGCTTCACTGACCGAAGGCGCAATAATCACTTCGACAAACTGTTGGTCGATGATTGCTTTAGCGGTGGCTTCGTCTAGCGGGCGGTTAAACGCGATAATGCCGCCAAAAGCGGATGTGGGGTCGGTTTTAAAGGCGCGTTGATAAGCCTGTTCAATGGAGTCTGCGACAGCAACGCCACAAGGATTAGCATGTTTGACGATGACGCAAGCTGGCTCAACAAAGCTTTTTACGCATTCGAGCGCGGCATCGGTATCCGCGATGTTGTTAAATGACAACGCTTTGCCTTGCAGTTGGGTTGCGCTCGAGACAGTTCCTTCAGGGGCATCTTGTTCGGTATAAAATGCGGCCTGTTGGTGGCTATTCTCGCCGTAGCGTAGGCTTTGCTTGTGATTGAACTGGAGGTTATAGGTGCGCGGAAATGCTGCTTCATCACGTAGACGACCACCTAAGTAGTTTGCGATCATGCCATCGTATTGGGCTGTATGCTCAAAGGCTGATACGGCGAGTTCAAAGCGTTTCTTTGCGGATACTGCGCCGTTGTTTTGCTCCATGTCAGCGATAACAAGTTCATAGTCATCGCTGTTAACCACTATCGTCACATCTTTATGGTTTTTTGCTGCCGCACGAACCATGGTAGGACCGCCAATATCGATATTTTCGATCGCATCCTCAAAACTGCAATCCGTTTTTGCGACAGTTTTAGCGAATGGATATAAGTTAACAACAACCATGTCGATAGGTGCGATACCGTGAGTATCCATGACCGCCTGATCGACATCGCGACGACCTAAGATTCCACCATGAACCTTTGGGTGAAGCGTTTTTACACGACCATCCATAATTTCAGGGTGTCCGGTGTGATCAGAGACATCGGTAACAGTAAGGCCAGAGTCTCGTAACAGTTTTGCGGTACCGCCTGTAGATAGGAGTTCTACACCACGTGATGCTAACTGCTTGGCAAACTCCACGATACCGGTTTTATCTGAAACACTTAAAAGAGCACGTTTGATAGCTGGGGTCGTCATTATAGAGCCTTAATTTTAATTACAATTAATGGACAGTGTAGTAAAAAAAAGAGCGCCAGAAGGCGCTCTTAGAGAATAGGCAATTAATTCATGCCGTATTTCTTCAACTTTTTGCGTAAAGTTCCACGATTGATGCCAAGCATGGTGGCCGCGCGCGTTTGATTCCCTCGAGTATAGGTCATGACTTCTTCGAGCAGTGGTGCTTCCACTTCGGATAAAACAAGCTCATACAGCTCTTCTGGATCTTGACCGTCGAGTTGACGTAAGAAGCTGTTGATAGCTTGTTTGACTGAGTCACGTAACGGCTTAGGTTGTGAGTTATTTCCAATAGTGGTTAAAGGAGACGTGTTCTCACGATTTGGGTTTTGATCAAACATAATGCGCTTATCTCTTTCCTACAGTGACAAAAAATAATGTTCCAAGGTATTAATCTGCTGTTCAGCTTCTTCAATACCGTTAAACGCTTGGCGAAACTCGCGCCCATTGGGACGCTCATTGAGATACCAGCCAACGTGCTTACGAGCGATTCGCACACCTTTGTATTCGCCGTAAAACTGATGTAAGGCTTTCACATGCTCTACGACAGTGTGGGCGACTTCGTCGAGCGGAGGTGCTTGTAAGTGCTCTCCGTACTCAAGGAAGTACTGTATTTGCTTAAATATCCAAGGGTTACCTTGCGCACCACGTCCAATCATGATGGCGTCGGCTCCCGTGTATCTAAGCACGTGTGCTGCTTGCTCGGGCGACGTAATATCTCCGTTAGCAATGACAGGAATTGATATTGTCTCTTTAATCGCACGAATGGTGTTGTATTCTGCTTCACCTTTATACATGCAGGCGCGTGTGCGTCCATGTACGGCTAACGCCTGAATACCGCAACGTTCGGCTATTTGAGCGATTTCAATTCCATTTTTGTGGTCTAGGTTCCAACCCGTCCTTGTTTTTAAAGTCACGGGTACATCAACCGCCTCAACCACTGCTGTTAAAATGCTTTCTACAAGCGCGGGGTGCTGCATTAATGCCGACCCCGCGAGCTTTTTATTTACTTTTTTTGCCGGGCAGCCCATATTGATATCAATAATCTGAGCGCCTTGGCTGACATTTATTTTCGCTGCCTGTGCCATCAACTCAGGCTCAGAACCTGCAATTTGTACCGACCGGATACCTAATTCACCAGAGTGATCCATGCGTTGCATCGATTTGTCTGTTTGCCATACCTTCGGGTTACTCGACAGCATCTCTGACACTGTCATGCCAGCACCGAGCTTATAGCAAAGCTGTCGGAACGGCTGGTCAGTGACCCCGGCCATTGGCGCTAAAATCAGGTTATTAGGTAAAGAATATGGTCCAATCCGCATCGGTCAAAAACTACTCAGCGAAAAGGGAGAGAATTTTATGGAATTTATGGGATAAAGGAAAGGCTAAAAAGTATGCAAATTTGGTCTTTTTTTAATTTTTTACTATTGACAAAAGTCGCGCAGAGTCACTCTGCGCGGTATCCTGCCAACATGATCCATTCATCTTGTTGAGTTGGTGTTTCAAATTTGATTTCCGGCGCATAAGCATCCATGACTGATTGCGCTTGGCGTGCGAGTATGCCTGATAGCACGAGACGCCCACCTGGTTTCACGAACTCTTTGATAACATGAGCTAATTCACGCAACGGACCAGCAAGTACATTAGCTAATACAATATCAGCTCGAAGGTTTGGGTGCTGTTCAGGCAAGTAGACGTCAAATTTATCGGCGACATGATTGCGCTCAGCATTTTCTTGTGTCGATATAAGTGCTTGCTTATCGATATCAATGCCTAGCGCATGAGCAGAACCCAGTTTAAGCGCGGCAATACCCAAGATTCCAGAACCGCAACCAAAGTCCACTATCTGCTCGTTACCTTTTACATGAGCATCAAGCCATTCGAGACACATCGCCGTCGTCGGGTGAGTCCCTGTACCAAATGCCATGCCGGGATCAAGCAATATATTGACGGCATCGGGCTCTGGAATATCGCGCCAACTTGGGCAGATCCATAGCCGTCTACCAAACTGAATAGGATGAAAGTTATCCATCCATTCGAGTTCCCAGTCTTTATCTTCAAGTCCATCGAGTTTGTACTGCAGTGGTTTGGGTAGAACTTTAGCTTTCTCTAAGTTAGCTACGACAGGCTTCATATCGATATCGGCATCGAATAAGCCAGTCACTAAGGTATGTTGCCATAGTAAGACCTCGCCCAGTGGCGGCTCGAAAATTGGCGTGTCAGCACCATCGCGATAAGTCACCGCTTGTGCACCGTTGGCCATGAGCATGTCACCCACTTGGGGGGCATGCTCTTCTGAACTTGATAATGTCAGTTGAATCCAGGGCACTGTTTAGTGACCCCCAAGGCCAAGTTTCTTCTCAAGGTAGTGAATATTGGTACCACCGTGTTGGAAGTTTTCGTCAGCCATGATCGACTTTTGCAATGGAATATTGGTTTTAATGTTTTCGATAATCAGCTCGTTCAACGCATTACGCATACGAGCGATAGCGATGTCACGATTTTCACCGTATGTTATTAGTTTGCCGATCATCGAATCATAGTTAGGAGGCACTTTATATTCTGCATATACGTGTGAATCCCAACGCACACCAAACCCACCCGGTGAGTGGAAGCGAGTAATTTGGCCCGGCGAAGGCACAAAGGTCTCAGGGTCCTCCGCATTGATACGGCACTCAACTGCGTGACCTCGAATCACCACATCTTCCTGATTGAAAGATAGTTGACGACCCGCGGCAATACGCAGTTGTTCTTTGATCAAATCGATACCTGTGACCATTTCGGTAACGGGGTGCTCCACCTGAATCCGTGTGTTCATTTCGATGAAGTAAAACTCACCGTTTTCGTACAAGAACTCGAAGGTACCAGCGCCGCGGTAGCCGATTTCGATACACGCTTTGGCACAACGCTCGCCGATGAACTTACGCATTTCTGGCGTAATACCTGGGGCAGGCGCTTCTTCGACTACTTTTTGATGGCGACGCTGCATGGAGCAATCGCGCTCACCTAAGTGGACCGCATTACCTTGGCCATCGGCCAATACCTGCACCTCAACGTGACGCGGGTTTTCAAGGAATTTCTCCATGTAGACAACAGGGTTGCCAAAGGCCGCGCGCGCTTCGTTTTGAGTCATGCGAATAGCGCCGAGTAGCTCGCTTTCTTGACGGACAACACGCATACCACGACCGCCACCACCGCCAGCTGCTTTGATGATGATTGGATAACCGATGCGTTTTGCTAATTTAATGTTGCGCTCATCGTCGTCGTCCAACGGGCCGTCTGAACCCGGTACACAAGGTACCCCCGCCTTTTTCATGGCTTTAATGGCTGATACTTTATCGCCCATTAAGCGAATCACGTCTGCCGTAGGACCTACGAAAACAAAACCTGATTTTTCCACCTGCTCAGCAAAATCAGCATTTTCAGCAAGAAAGCCGTAGCCTGGGTGAATAGCGGCGGCGTCGGTAATTTCAGCGGCACTGATAATTCTCGGAATATCGAGATAACTCTCTGCTGCGGGCGCTTTACCGATACATATCGCTTCATCCGCTAATAAGACGTGCTTTAAGTTACGGTCGACCGTTGAATGAACAGCGACCGTTTTGATGCCTAGCTCTTTACACGCGCGCAGAATGCGAAGTGCAATCTCACCGCGGTTTGCTATGACCACTTTATCTAACATGATGCGTTCCCGGTTTAATCTTATTCAATGACGAACAGAGGTTGGTCAAATTCAACGGGTTCTTCGTTTTCGACCAAGATTTGCTTAATAACGCCACTCTTATCGGCTTCGATTTGGTTCATCATTTTCATCGCTTCAACGATACACAGCGTGTCGCCTGCATTAACACGTGAGCCGACAGTCACGAATGGACTTGCGTCTGGTGAGGGTGCTTCATAGAAGGTGCCTACCATTGGTGAGCGAACGATATGTCCTGAGATTTCCTCTGACTCAGCCGGCGCGCTGTCAGAACTTTGCGGTGCTGCCGGTGCAGGAGCTGCTTGTTGAGGCGCGGCACTGTATTGGATAGGTGCTTGCGCTGGTTGCGGGCTGTAGCGGTTAATGCGAACAGACTCTTCGCCTTCTGTAATTTCTAATTCCGAAATGCCCGATTCTTCAACTAACTCAATGAGCTTCTTAATCTTGCGGATATCCATGGTGCTGTTTAACCTCTAATTTATTTTTCTAGAGTTGAATCGATGAGCCGATTAGCCGCAGCTAACGCTAGCTCGTAACCGTAAATCCCGAAGCCGCTAATGACACCCTCGGCTATATCTGCCAAATATGAGTGATGTCGAAACGCTTCGCGACGATAAATATTGGAGATGTGTACTTCGTAAAAAGGTATTCCCACGCCAAGCAATGCATCTCTTAGCGCTACGCTGGTATGCGCGAATGCGCCCGGATTAATGATGATCATCTGGGATTTGTTAGCCGCTGCGTGTACCCATTCGATCAGTTCATATTCGCGATTGCTTTGCTTGCACTCGAGCGTTACATCGAGCGTATTCGCTTGTGTTTGAAGTAACTGTTCAACATCTTTAAGCGTTTCATGTCCGTATATATTGGGCTCACGGCTTCCTAATAAGTTCAAGTTAGGGCCGTTTAAAACCAAAATATGCTTTTTTTGTCGAGAAGTGTTTTGCATATTGCCGCCAAAAGTTACGAACATGTTAAAAGTCAAAGATTAATGGCGGTTCAGTAAAGTTTAACCGCCATTTTGACAAAACTTTCTGCATTATAGTTGAGTTATGCTAGTTTGCAGTAAAATACTGGTCTTATCAGCGATTTTCGCCGCAAACTCTAGTTTGCAGTGTCTTTCATCTTTTGTAAATGTTCATTGAACGCATCTTCATCCAAAAAGCCGGTTACACGCCACTGCTTGAGCTCCTCGCCATTTGGGGAGAAGAATAAAAGCGTTGGTAATCCCAGTACTTGATAGTCGCTGAGTAGTTGCTTGTGTTCCGCAGTATTCGCGGTAACGTCTATTTGCAATTTTTTGAATTCGCTGAGTGCACTCTGTACTGAACGGCGTGAAAAGGTATATTGCTCAAACTCCTTGCACGCAACGCACCAATCTGCATAAAGATCGACCATCACCCACTGCTGAGATTGGTGTGCGTTATTCAGCTGTTGCTCAAGCGCTGCTCGCGTTTCAACCTGAGTGAAAAAACCGTGAGTTTGTTTAACAGAGTAATACTTATCGACTTGCCAATAGCTACCAGCGACGGCTGTCGCCGTTACCAGCAGATAGAGTAAAGTGCGGCTTAACGGATGCTTCAGATCGTTAATATGTCGTCCCATATACACCGCTAGACCGACAAAGTAAGTAAGCCATAAAAAGAAGCTTACTGTGTCGTTAAACAGGCGCTCTAATAAGAAAACCACAGCAGCTAATAGTAACCAGCCGAGCAAGTGCTTGATGATATTCATCCAAGCGCCGGCTTTCGGTAGTAACCTTCCACCGGATGCGGCGAAAACGATTAGTGGTAAGCCCATGCCTAAACTCAGGGCGTACAATAGTATAGCGCCAGAGAGCCATTCGCCAGTTTGTGCAACGAACAGCAATGCCCCACTCAATGGCGCGGTCGTGCAGGGTGAAGCGACTAACCCGGAAATCACGCCGATGGAAAATACACCGGCAATTCGACCGCCGCTCTGGTTTCTACTGATTTGGTCTAGTCGTGATTGCCAACCCGACGGTAGTTGTAGGTTGATAATATCCAACATGCTCATGGCAAAAATCGCGAAGGCAATTGCTAAGGTGGCAATGATGGCTGGGTGTTGGAAATAAGCCTGAAACTGCATCCCCATTGAAGCAACGATAAGTCCTAGCAACGAATAGGTGATAGCCATTCCCTGCACATAAATGAAGGCAAGAAAGACGAGGTTTTTAAGAGTCTTTGGTTTGTCTCCAACAACTGTCGCTGAGATGATTGGATACATGGGAAATACGCAGGGAGTAAAAGCGAGTCCGATACCTAATAGAAAAAATAAACCTAAGGTGGCGAAGTCGACCTGTTCAACCTGGTTGTTTTCCGTAGGATTAGATGCCGCCTTAATGGGCTCATTGGTATCACTTTGAACACCAATAGTGCGTGTTTCGGGCGGATAGCATAAGCCGGCGTCGGCGCAACCCTGATAGTGAAAGGTCACCTCGTTGACACCTGCATTGAGTGAGTAGGTCAGTTCGACATAATTTCGGTAAACCTGACTCTCACCAAAGAACTCATCGACGTGTGATTCCGCAGGAGGGTACTCGATAGGTCGATTAAGAGCCGATGCAGGTGTGAGTTTAAACGCGTGCTGATACAAGTAATAGCCAGGCTGGATCTCAATGCCAATAGTGAGTGGCTTTTCACTAAGCACCTGAACATTAAAGGCTTGATCGACCGTTAAAAACTCCGGCTGCTGGTCAAAGATATTACTACTTTGGGCAACGGCATTGGCCGTGAGTAGGTTCCAACTGATTAGCGCAAATAAGAAAGTCGAACATATTTTTTTCATGGTTTGGTTTGTACCTCAACCCAGTCCAAGTATGACTCAAGTCCATCGACGATTTCTGTAACGATAAACTCGGGTGAATCATAGTTGTGCTGTTCGCTGATAAACTGCTTAAGGTTTGCGACCTGCCAATGATGGGTTTTAATCACCAACCAGTATTCGCTGTCGCACTGAACTTTATCCTCCCAGCGATAGTAAGAACTCACCTTGGGCACGATTTTTACGCAGGCGGCTAGACGTCGCTCAATCATTGTTTTGGCTAGTCTATCAGCAACTTCGCCATCGTCGGTAGTGGTGTAAACCATGCGGATGGGGGTAGTCATGTTCACCTCGAATATGATGAAAAAAATTTTCTTGCAAACCTTGATAACAGAAAATCATACCCCATTTAAAGGTCACGACTAAATTTAAACGCCCACTCAGTGGGTTTTATCAACAACAATAGGTTAAGGAGTTATCGAGAAATGAAACTTCGTCCTTTACACGACCGAGTCATTATCAAGCGTATCGAAGTCGAAGCTAAATCGGCAGGCGGTATCGTTCTAACTGGCTCAGCAGCAGAAAAATCAACGCGTGGTGAAGTCGTTGCCGTTGGCAACGGACGCATCTTAGAGAGCGGTGAAGTACGTCCACTTGACGTTAAAGTGGGTGACAAAGTGCTTTTCAATGAAGGGTACGGCGTTAAGACTGAAAAAATTGACGGCGAAGAATACCTGATCATGAGCGAAAGCGACATCTTGGCTATCCAAGAGTAAGCCGAATCTAAACAGTCTCTAAGAGTACAGTTAAGAGGAATCAAAAAATGGCAGCAAAAGAAGTAAAATTTGGCAATAACGCGCGTCAAAGAATGTTGAAAGGTGTAAACACCCTTGCAGACGCGGTTAAAGTGACCTTAGGTCCTAAAGGCCGTAACGTTGTTCTAGATAAATCATTCGGCGCACCAACCATCACTAAAGATGGTGTTTCTGTAGCGAAAGAAATCGAGCTTGAAGACAAGTTCGAAAACATGGGCGCGCAGATGGTTAAAGAAGTTGCCTCTAAAGCTAACGACGAAGCAGGCGACGGTACAACCACTGCAACGGTTTTAGCACAAGCTATCGTAAACGAAGGCGTGAAAGCAGTTGCAGCGGGTATGAACCCAATGGATCTGAAGCGCGGTATCGATAAAGCAGTTACTGCCGCTGTCGAAGAACTGAAGAAGATCTCTCAACCTTGTGCTGACAGCAAAGCCATTGCACAAGTAGGTACTATCTCAGCTAACTCTGATAGCACCATTGGAGAAATCATTGCTAAGGCGATGGATAAAGTCGGTCAGGAAGGCGTTATTACCGTTGAAGAAGGTCAAGCGCTGCAAGACGAGCTTGATGTTGTCGAAGGTATGCAGTTCGACCGTGGTTACTTATCTCCTTACTTCATCAATAACCAAGAAAGCGGCTCTGTTGAACTCGACAACCCATTCATCTTGTTGGTTGATAAGAAAGTATCGAACATTCGTGAATTACTGCCTGTACTTGAAGGCGTATCGAAAGCAGGTAAGCCACTGCTTATTATCGCTGAGGACGTTGAAGGCGAAGCGTTGGCGACCTTGGTTGTTAACAACATGCGCGGCATTGTAAAAGTTGCGGCTGTTAAGGCACCTGGTTTCGGCGATCGTCGTAAAGCTATGCTTCAAGACATCGCGGTATTGACCGGTGGTACCGTCGTTTCTGAAGAAATCGGCATGGAGCTTGAAAAAACTCAGCTCGAAGACTTGGGTACTGCTAAACGTGTTGTTATTACTAAAGACAACACCACTGTTGTTGATGGTAATGGTGATGACGCTGCGATTGAAGGCCGTGTAACGCAAATCAAACAACAGATGGAAGAAACTTCATCTGATTACGACCGTGAGAAACTACAAGAGCGTCTTGCGAAACTCGCTGGCGGTGTTGCGGTAATTAAAGTTGGCGCAGCAACTGAAGTTGAGATGAAAGAGAAGAAAGCTCGAGTGGAAGACGCGTTGCACGCAACTCGTGCTGCGGTTGAAGAAGGTGTTGTACCGGGTGGTGGCGTTGCCTTGGTTCGCGCTGCAAGCAAGCTAGCGGAATTAACCGGCGACAATGAAGAGCAAAACGTAGGTATTCGCATGATGCTACGTGCGATGGAAGCACCACTGCGTCAAATCGCGTATAACGCAGGTGCTGAAGCGTCTGTTGTTGCAAACCGTGTACGTGAAGGTGAAGGTAACTTCGGTTACAACGCAGGTAATGACACCTACGGTGACATGCTAGAGATGGGTATCCTTGACCCAACTAAAGTTACTCGCTCTGCACTGCAATTTGCTGCATCGGTTGGTTCATTGATGATCACGACCGAAGCAATGGTTGCCGAAATCCCTAAAGACGATGAGTCTGCGGGTGGTATGGGCGACATGGGTGGCATGGGCGGTATGGGCGGCATGATGTAATCTGTCGTTCACCCCATGAACACTTAAAAAAGAGCCCTGCGGGTAATGCCGATCAGTTAAGAAATTTTCAATGATCGGTTGACCGATCCGGCAGA
>ERZ1673960.85-NODE-85-length-21185-cov-811.837624_pt1 | contig 21185 bp, 17 predicted proteins | sample MGYA00580190_ERZ1673960 | MGnify/ENA primary metagenome ERZ1673960 (study PRJEB41334, sample SAMN05608106) | rock metagenome | biome: terrestrial subsurface; feature: shale formation; material: shale | place: USA: Pennsylvania ...
CCATGGCTCCGCACGGTTTTGGAAAGGCCTCCCCGCCGGCTCTTTTAACCTTGTTAGCTTAACCGCCGGTGCTGCCACACCGGCATGCTCTCCCGGATCTTCTTAAGCCGCTCCGGGTCCAGATCGGCGATGACCACGCCCGGGCCCTGGTCGATTTCATCCAGCACCTTGCCCCAGGGATCACACACCACGCTGTGGCCGTAGGTTTTCCGGCGGCTACTGTTCTGGCCGCCCTGCCCCGGCGCCACGACCCAGACCTGATTCTCGATGGCCCGGGCACGGATCAGCGCGTGCCAGTGGGCATCGCCGGTCTGCCACGTGAAAGCACTGGGCAGACACACCCATTCCGCGCCTTTCTCACGCAGCGCCCGGAACAGTTCCGGGAAGCGCAGGTCATAGCATACCGCCATACCCAGGCGACCGGCCGGCGTGTCCACCACAATCACCTCGTCCCCGGGCTCAAAGGTATCAGATTCACGGTACTGGCCGTGGGAATCCTCTACCATGGCATCAAACAGGTGGATCTTGTCGTAACGGGCGACTTCTTCGCCCTGATCGTTGTACAGGATGCAGGCAGCCCGTACGCGACCATCAACTTTGGAACCATCCGGGCGGGTGGCCATTGGGAGGGAGCCGCCGACAATCCACAGCCCCAGCTTTTTCGCCTGCTCCGAGAGAAACTTCCGGATCACCGGCTCATCGCCGGATTCCCTCGGGCCGTTTTCCAGCATCTGGCCAGTGGCCATCACGGCAAAGTTTTCCGGCAACACGGCCACTTTTGCCCCCTTGTCGGCCGCTTCCTTCAGAAGCCGGCCGGCTTCTTCGATATTGCCATCGATATCCGGGGTGCTGACCATTTGCACTGCTGCAACCTGTGTCATTCGGGACTCCTTTTCTATTCGGTGTCGAAGACGCCGCGAAGATCCACCTGCGGGTCACTCCAGCTTCCGGTGACGTCGTAGGTGGCACTTGTGAGTCGGCTCAAGGGGTCGCCCAATAGCTTGTCCAGTACAAACAGGGCGCCACCAATGGGAGCACCTGCCCCCAACAGCACGGCTGCCAGCGGCAGGTTCTGGGTCACCGGCAACACCACCACAAGACGCATGTCCAGGGTTTCCTGGGCGATATCCGTGGTGCCACTCAGCTTAAAGGCACCGGATGGTCCCGCCAACTGTAATTCAGGGTCCAGGGTCACCATCCCGTCCACAATGCGGGCCTTGCCGGAAATGGCATCAAAGGCCACGCCCGCCTCGTACAGGTCCGAGAAATCGAGCTTCAACCGGCGCCACAGGGTGTCGGTGTTAAGCAGGTTGAACACCCGGAACAGCTGAGCCGAGCCACTTTCCTGCAGAATAACACCATCATCCAGCCGCCCGCGAATATGGCCATTCAGCCGACTTGCCTTAATGTCGTCCGGACTCCCGGGCCAGCTCAGGTCCAGCTCAACGTTGGTTTCTTTGTTGTTCAGGGGAATGGAACCGCCGGACAGTGCTTCCAGATCCCGCAGGGAGCCACCGGTCAAGGCGCCCTGAAATCGACTGGTCTCCTGGCCATTGACGATCGACCATAGCAAATCACCTTCCAGCCGCAGGGAACCTAACTGCCCAACCACCTGTTGCACATCCAGCTTGCCCGGCTGCGGACGCAGCTTGAAATCCCAACTGCCGGCCTCCTCACTGCCCAGCACCAGACGGCCGATGGTGACGTTTACATCAGGCCATTCCCCCATCTCGAGTGCGCGGAAGGCTTCCAGTTGCTCTTCCAAAGTCAGAAACTCGGTGTCTGATGCTGCCGTTGCCTGCCCCTCCCTATCCAGGCGAAGGGTTTGGAGGTCCGCCTCCACAAGACCACCATCCAGCGGCAACACAAAACGGCCGGCGGCCCGCTCGGAATCGGTGTGCACGACCCAGTGGTTGCCCATGTCCAGGGCATTGATGGTGATCTGATCCAGCTTGTGACCACCCAGCATTAGCCAGGGGAACACCAGGTCGAATCCGGAGTCTTTCCATTGCAGCTCGAACTCGAGCCGGTCCTGCCACTGCCCCGACACATTGATTCCTTCCGGAGCAAAAGGATCAATCCTTGCCGTCATGGGCGTGGCCGCGCTGGCCGTTTTTGCCAGTGGTGATGGCCAGTCAACGCTCAGGCCCGCAAGGTCCGATGTCAGCGCCACCGTTGGTGCCTCGGCACCATCAATCATCAGCTTCGCTTCATAATCCAGTGTGCCGGCAAGCCCCAGGGAGGTGCCTTTGGGCAACCCCATTTGCTGGAGGAATTCTGGCATGGGCAGACGCCCGGTCTGGCGAATCCGCAACGCCTTTTGATTGTTCGTGGTGGTCAGGTGCACGGCCACCGGTTGATCAAAGAAGTCAGCCCGCACCGCCCCGCCGGAGAATCCGTTTTCCGTGTGATACGTCAGGTCACCCCGGACGTTTTGCCAGCTTACGCCGGCCTGAGGCAGTGAAAACTGACCGTTGTCTGTTTGAACCCGGGCCTGGACAACCGGCTGGGGGCTTTCTGTCATCGGCAATTCCAGCCCGAGATCCAGGCGGAAGTCGCCGGCGTACCCGGCGCTGCGTAACAGCTCGCCCGACCAGTCTCCCAGGGGCGTATTGGTCAGCCACCAGGAAACGTCTCCCCCGGTGACCTGCGGCGACACATTCACCTGCAACCACGGGGCTGCCGCGGCGTCTCCCGGGTGCAGACGGGCAACCGCACCGGCGGCATCCAGACCACCACTTACGCCGTTGTTCAGGGTGATCAGGGCCCGGTTATTGTGAACCTCAACGCGCCCGGCCGCGTCGGTGACGGGCGGCCATGCCGGATCATAACGCACGTCGCCCTGCTCGAACTCATACCACATGGAGGAGGTGAATGAGCCCCGCGGGGCGTTACGGTCAATACGACCGTGACCGTAATAGGCTCCTGCGGTAATGCGCCCACCGTTGATGGCTTCTGTCAGCCACCGGTAAAGCCCCTCGTTAACCACGTGCACGGGCACGAACTCACCAATGCGGCTGGCATCGGCGTTTTCAACACCCACACGCAGACCGAGGTTATCCTCACCCTCACGATCCAGACGCAGGTCAAAGGCGCCCGTGAAATGGGTGTCCTGCTCATAGCGGGCTTTCAGGTCGTCGGCATAAACCCGGGTGATCGGGCCATTCAAAGCCCAGGACACCCGGCCCGACAGGGTTTGAATGGTCCAGGCACCGGCAAACAGTTTTGGGAAGCCAACGGTCAGGGGCTGCTGATTATCCAGCTGGATAAAGCCTCCGTTGATATCCAACTGAAGCCGGCCCTCAACACCACTGGCACCGGGCGCACCATGCCAGGCCCGCACACCACCATCGCGCACATGCGCTGAGAGACGGAATTGCTTCAACTCCTTGGGTAACAGCAGGAAAAGATCATCCAGGTAGCCGGAGGGGCGATAGTTCTCAAGGGCTTCGGTGGCAGCTGTCGGGAGCAGGGGCAAGGATTGAAGCAGCCCACGGATGGGATCCAGAGGCAACTCATCCGCCACGATCGCCAAAGCACTGCCCTCATGCTGCAGACGAACACTGAAGGGGTCTACGGTCGATTCCTGCCACTGCCATTGCAGTTGGCTAAGCACCAACGCATCGTCCGGCCGCCAGCCAAAACGGGCCTGAATGTTCTCCAGCGGCGCCAGGGATTGCTGCCCTGCCCCCAGTTGCAGGTACGGGGTCGAGACACTGCCCTGGATTTCCGCCAGTTGGCCCTGATCAAAGGTCAGCCAGGCCTGACCACCCAGATCGATGCCTTCCACGCGGATGTCTCGCCAACTGAGGTCGGCAATCAGGTCATCAAACAACCGGCCGGAAGCCACATCCACATAGAGCTGACCGGTGAAGTCTCCCCGGAAAAAGTGCTGCCCCACCAGGGCGAAGCTGGCCAGTTGATTGGAGGTGCCACTTTGCATGGCGCGCCCGGCCGCCTGGAACAACCCCTGGTGATAAACCAGATCCAGCTGGGGCAGATAGAAATGGCGCAGGTTATCCGGCTGATGCCCCACCGACAGGTTTACCCGGGTAACGCGAGCCTGGGGATCGGAAAGCCACTGGCCCGCCAGCGCCAGCCAATTGGATTTGTCGGTCGCCGTCAGTATGGGCTCCAGCTCCTCCGCCGCTTCCTCCAGCGGGAGCGCCTGGGGCTTGATCACCTTCAAGGCTAGCCCATCCGCTTCCAGGTCTTCAAAGACAAGGCGAGCACGGCGAAGCGAGGACCAGAAGTTCAGGCGCAGGCGCAAGTATTCAAGGTTGCCATCCAGAAGGTTGTTATCCGGCGTGCGGACCACGAGGTTGGAAGCAATGAGGGAAGGGTCCAGCCAGTTCCAGCGCGACGAAAGCCGGCCGATCTGGATATCCAGACCGGTTTGTTCGGAAATCACGGCCGCCAGGTCGTCTTTGTAGGTATTGATGTTGGCGGTTAGTTGCCGGCCGATGGCGGCATACAGCGCCAACAACACCAACACGACCAATATGGACCACCAGACCAGGCTGGCCAGTCGGGATAGCAGACGGGACATCACTGGCTAGAGCAGCACCACATCGTACTGCTCCTGGCTGTAGAAGGGTTCCACCTGAAACCGGATGGCCTTGCTGATAAAGGTTTCCAGATCCGCCACGTTGTCAGACTCTTCATCCAGAAGCCGGTCAACCACTTTCTGGGAGGCCATTACCAGATAACTCTCGGCCTCGTAGACGCGGTTAACCCGCATGATCTCCCGGAAGATTTCGTAGCAGACGGTTTCGGCGGTTTTCAGGAAGCCCCGACCATCGCAGATGGGACAGGGCTCGCACAGGATCTGCCCCAGGCTTTCGGTGGTGCGCTTACGGGTCATTTCCACCAGGCCCAGCTCGGACACGCCGGTGATTTTGGTCTTGGCGTGGTCCCGCTCCAGCATCTTCTCCAGCATACGGTGGACCTGACGCTGGTGCTCGGGGTCTTCCATGTCGATGAAATCGATAATGATAATGCCGCCAAGATTACGCAGACGCAGTTGTCGGCTGATGGCTCGGGCCGCTTCCAGGTTGGTCTTGAAGATGGTCTCTTCCAGGTTCCTGTGGCCAACAAACGCACCGGTGTTGATATCGATGGTGGTCATCGCCTCGGTCTGGTCGATGATGACGTAACCGCCGGACTTAAGCTGAACTTTACGGCTCAGGGCTTTCTGTATTTCGTCCTCGACCGAGTAGAGATCGAAAATCGGCCGCTCGCCCGGGTAATATTCCACCCGGTCGGAGAATTCCGTGACAAACTCGCGCACAAACTCCATCACCCGCTGATGACTCTCGCGACTGTCGATGCGCACTTTCTCGGTTTGTGGCCGGATCAGGTCCCGGATGGTTCGGATAAACAGCGGCAGGTCTTCGTAGACCGCCGAAGGCGTGGGAGCCTTAGCGATACGCTCTTCCACCGACTGGCTGAGGCGGTGCAGATACACCATATCGGCAATGAGCTCTTCGTCGGTGGCGGCCTCGGCGGCGGTCCGCACAATGTAGCCACCCTCGATATCTTCGTGTTCGGCCGCCGCCTCTTCGATCAAGGCCTTCAAACGGGCGCGCTGGGCGTCGTCCTCAATGCGCTGGGAAATGCCGATGTGGCTGACGCCCGGCATGAACACCAGGTAGCGGGAGGGAATGGATAACTGGGTTGTCAGGCGGGCGCCCTTGGTGCCAATGGGATCCTTGGTAACCTGGACCACCAGGGACTGGCCTTCACGGAGCAGTGAGCGAATGTCCGGCACGGTTTTCGGCGTCCCGGGCACGTCCTCGGCGGGAGACTGGCCACCGACCACATCAGAGGCGTGAATAAAGGCGGCGCGCTCCAGGCCAATATCCACAAAAGCGGCTTCCATACCCGGCAACACCCGGACCACTTTGCCCTTGTAGATATTACCGACAATGCCTTTACGACTGGTGCGCTCGATGTAGGCTTCCTGCAACATGCCATTTTCGACCAACGCCACCCGGGTTTCGACCGGGGTCACATTGATCAGAATTTCCTCGCTCATGTTGCCTTCTCCTTTTCTTCTTTTTCAGCCTTGTTACCGGCGCGACCAGTTCCGCCAGACCGGATGTCCTGCCTGCGCGAGCAACGCAGCGGTCTCCTGAAGCGGCAAGCCGACAACTGCACTGTAACTGCCCTGCAAATCAGTCACAAAGATACCACCAAGGCCCTGAATGCCATAACCACCGGCTTTATCCATGGGCTCACCCGTGCCGATGTAGGCATCAATCTCGCCAGCCTCCAGCTGACGGAAAGTCACGTTGGTCACCGACACCACAGACTGGCACTGGCCTTTTTCCACCAGCGCGACAGCCGTCATGACCTGGTGAGTGTTGCCCGACAGCCGGGTCAGCATGGACCGGGCTTCTGCCTGCGTGGCTGGCTTGCCCAGTATTTCACCTTCCAGGACCACCGACGTATCCGAGCCCATCACCAACTGATGCGGATTGGACAACGCCACAGCCTCGGCTTTCTCGCGCGCCAGCCGCTCAACGTAATCATAAGCGGTTTCATCGGGCCCTGGCGTTTCATCAATGTCGGCCGGCTGCACGTCGAATGACACGCCAATGCTCGTTAACAACTCCGTACGACGAGGAGACGCCGACGCCAGAATCAATTGCTCCATCGCGATTACCCCAGCTTACGATTGAGATTATCGAATGCGGCCGCGACGAAAGGCCAGGCGATGGCACTGGTCAATGCCGGCCAGAGATAAGCAAAGCCCGGGCTGTCTGCCCCCAGAAACTGCTTCAGGAAGTGCACGAGCATCTGGTTGATACCCAGTACCAGGAACACCACCAGACACTGTTGGGCCACGGGATACATACGCAGGCGCTGATGCATGGCCAGTACCAGGAAGGCGATTACCGCCATGGAGACCGCGTTCACGCCCAGGGTAGTTGCCTCAAGAACGTCCAACAGAAGACCGAGGCACCAGGCCAGCACTACCCCAAACTGCGCCGGCGCCCGCAGCGTCCAGTAAAACACCACCAGCCCCAACCATTCGGGGCGGAACTCAAACCAGCCAACCGGGAACAGGGAAATGCTGAGCACCAGGGCCAGGATGACGGAGATCGCAAATAATGGATAACTGATTACCGACAGCATCAGTCTGCCCCTCCACTGCCGTCGTTGTTGGCAGACTCTGCCTCAACGGACTCTTCCGGAACCGGATCGACATTTTCCTGTGGCGGAAACACCACCAGCAGCAGACGACTCTGGTTCAATCGGGCCTTGGGTGTCGCCTGGATACTCATGAACGATTCTCCGGGCTCTTTAACAATATTACTGACCTCAGCCACCGGATATCCCCGGGGAAAACGCCCGCCCAACCCGGAACTTACCAGCATATCGCCTTCCCGGATGTCGGCCGTGTCCGGTACGTGGATAAGCTCCAGCTGCTCCCGGTCGCCATTCCCCAGGAGGATGTAACGCAAGCCATTACGAACCACTTCCACGGGCACGGCGTGGCTGCTGTCGGAAATCAACAGCACCCTGGAGGTAAATTGACTGGTGTTTATGACCTGACCCATCAGGCCCTGGGAATCCAGTACCGCCTGGCCGGGCCGAAGGTTGTCGTTGGCGCCTTTATTGATGATGACTTCATGAGAGAAGGGATCCGGGGAGACACCCACCACCTCGGCAATGATCACCCGGTCATCGACACTTTCCGAGGAATTGAGCAGTCGGCGCAGCTCGTTGTTCTCGGCCGCCAGGGCCGCGTATTTGAGTGCACGACGTTCCAGAATCAGCAGGCGGGTCTTGAGCTCTTCGTTTTGCTCTTCAAGATCCCCGCGACTGACGAACAGATCGGCCACCCAATCACTGAAGCGATAGGGGGCGTTGCCCAGCCAGTGCACCGGCGCCAGGCCAGTGGCCAGGGTGCTGCGCACGGAAGCCAACTGCTCAAAACGTGCATCGGCAGCGATCAACGCTGCCGACACCAACATCACAAGAATCAGACGGAAGCCGGGAACCGGCCCCTGGACAAATATGGTCTTAATGGTTAGCCCCTCCCACGGGATCAACCCTCCTGGGAGAACATTCCAATACCACTGCGGTCAATCACTTCCAGCGCCTTACCGCCACCACGAGCCACGCAGGTCAGCGGGTCTTCGGCGATGATTACCGGCAGGCCGGTTTCCTCGCTGATCAGTTTGTCCAGACCGCGCAGCAAGGCGCCACCACCGGTCAGCACAATGCCGCGCTCGGCAATGTCGGATGCCAGCTCGGGCGGCGACTGTTCCAGGGCGCTTTTCACGGTTTGCACGATCTGGGCCAGGGATTCCTGCAGCGCGTCCAGTATTTCTTCACTGTTCAGGGTGAAGGAACGGGGAACACCTTCGGCCAGATTACGACCACGGACGTCGATCTCGTGCACATCCAGGCCTTCAAAGGCACAACCGATTTCGTGTTTGATGCGCTCGGCGGTGGAGTCACCGATCAGGCTGCCGTAGTGACGACGTACGTAGGTGACGATGGCTTCGTCGAACTTGTCACCGCCCACCCGAACCGATTCGGCGTAAACAATGCCGTTCAGGGAGATAATGGCAATTTCGGTGGTACCACCGCCAATGTCCACGATCATGGAACCGCTGGCTTCCTCGACCGGCAGGCCGGCACCGATGGCGGCCGCCATGGGCTCTTCAATCAGGAAGACTTCCCGGGCACCGGCGCCGAGTGCTGATTCGCGGATGGCCTTGCGTTCCACCTGGGTGGATTTACTGGGCACGCACACCAGCACGCGCGGACTCGGTGTAATGAAGCTGTTTTCGTGCACTTTATGGATAAAGTGCTGAAGCATTTTCTCGGTGACCACGAAATCGGCAATCACGCCATCCTTCATCGGACGAATGGCCGTGATGTTGCCCGGGGTACGGCCGAGCATGCGCTTGGCTTCGGCACCAACGGCAGCGACGACTTTCTGGGAATTGTTGGTGCGAATGGCGACGACGGACGGCTCATTCAGCACAATACCGCGTTCACGCACATAGATGAGTGTATTGGCGGTGCCCAGGTCGATGGACAGGTCGCTGGAGAAGAGGCCTCGGAGTTTTTTAACTAACATTCGTGTTGTTTCAACCTGAGAGTTGCGGCTGTGGAAAAGAATGCGGCAACTTTAGCAGTGGGGGCATGCTCAGGCAAGGCAACATCGCCGTTTCGGAGGTGTGTCGCGTCACAATTTGTGAGCCGGCATCGGGGTCCATCAGGGGCGGGATTCTGGTAATATGCCCGGCAAATTGCACAGATATTGATTCCATTAAACTGTTTTCACATTTATGAAACTGGAGGCAACGTGAGCATTTCCCGCGAGGACATTGAGAAAGTTGCCGTGCTCGCCCGCATCAAGGTGGATGACGAGCAGGTATCGGCGCTGGAGAAAGATCTCGGGAATATCCTGGATCTGGTGGACCAGCTGGGTGCGGCGGATACCGATTCGGTAGAGCCGATGGCGCATCCACTGGATGCGGTCCAGAAGCTGCGGGCCGATGAGGTAACAGAAACCAATCAGCGCGAGGCGTTCCAGGCCATCGCGCCGGCCACGGAAGACGGCCTGTACCTGGTACCCAAGGTTATTGAATGAGCCATGGCTGTTCAGTGAACCATTTGGCCATCCATCCCAGAGAATTCAGGATTCACGATGCATAACAAATCTGTAGCAGAGCTTTCCCGGGAACTGGAGAGCGGGAATGTTTCCAGCGTGGAACTGGCACAGCAGTTCCTGGATCGCGTGAAGCGCGAAGACGAGAAGTACAACAGCTTTATTACCGTTTCCGAGGAGCAGGCGCTGGCCGAGGCGAAAGCCGCCGATGAAATGCGCGCCGCCGGCAAGGCCACGCCCTGGACCGGGGTACCCTTTGCCCACAAAGACATTTTTTGCACCAACGGCGTTCGCACCACCTGCGGCTCGAAGATGCTGGAGAACTTCGTACCGCCCTACGACGCCACGGTGACGGCGAATTTCCGGGCCGCCGGCGCGGTGTGCCTGGGCAAGACCAACATGGACGAATTCGCCATGGGTTCGTCCAGCGAGTCCAGCTACTACGGCGCCACCACCAACCCCTGGGGTCTGGGCGCCGGTGACAAGCGGGTGCCGGGCGGCTCCTCCGGCGGTTCGGCGGCCGCCGTGGCGTCGCGCCTGGTACCGGCAGCGACGGGCACCGACACCGGCGGCTCCATCCGCCAGCCGGCGGCGCTGTGTGGCATTACCGGCCTGAAGCCAACCTACGGCAGGGTGTCACGTTACGGCATGATTGCCTTCGCCTCATCTCTGGACCAGGGCGGCCCCATGGCCCGCACGGCGGAAGACGCGGCCATGATGATGAACGTGATGGCCGGCCATGACCCGAAAGACTCCACCTGCATCGACCGCGCCGTGCCGGATTACACCGCCACACTGAATGAGCCACTCAAGGGCCTGAAAATCGGCCTGCCGAAGGAATACTTCAGCGACCAGCTATCGCCGGCCATGGAAGAGCAGGTGCGCAACGCCATCCGCGAATACGAAAAGCTGGGCGCGACGGTGAAGGAAGTGTCCCTGCCCAATGCCAAGCTGGCCATCGCCGCGTACTACGTGATTGCCCCGGCCGAGGCTTCCGCCAACCTGTCCCGCTTTGACGGTGTTCGTTATGGCTACCGCTGCGAGGATCCGAAAGACCTGATGGACATGTACACCCGCACCCGGGCCGAAGGCTTTGGCAGCGAGGTGAAGCGCCGGATCCTGGTGGGCACCTACGCCCTGTCCCACGGCTACTACGATGCCTACTACCTGCAGGCGCAGAAGGTCCGGCGCCTGATCCAGCAGGATTTCCTGAATGCGTTCAAGGATGTGGACGTGCTGATGAGCCCCGTGACGCCCTCGCCGGCTTTCGCCCAGGGCGAGAAAACCACGGATCCCGTCGCCATGTACCTGGAAGACGTATTCACGATTGCCATCAACCTGGCGGGCATTCCGGCCATGTCGGTCCCGGCGGGCTTTGTCGAAGGACTGCCGGTGGGCCTGCAGATCATCGGCAACCACTTCTCCGAAGCCCGGTTGCTGAATGCCGCCCATCAGTTCCAGCAGGTGACCGACTGGCACCAGCGTGAACCGAAATAAGCCCGACAGAGGAGACGAACACATGCAGTGGGATATCGTGATCGGGCTGGAAATTCACGTTCAGCTCGCCACCCGTACCAAGATTTTTTCCGGCTCCAGCACCGCCTACGGTGCCGAGCCCAACACCCAGGCCAATGCGGTGGACCTGGCCATGCCCGGCATGCTGCCGGTTCCGAACGAAAACGCGTTCCGTTACGCCGTGATGTTCGGCCTGGCCACCAACGCCGAAATTGGCCGGCGCTCGGTATTCGAACGCAAGAACTACTTCTACCCGGACCTGCCCAAGGGCTACCAGACCACCCAGCTGGCCGAACCCATTGTTGGGCCGGGCTACATCGACATCGATCTGGCCGATGGCACCAGCAAGCGGGTCCGCATTCATCACGCGCACCTGGAAGAAGACGCCGGCAAGTCGTTGCACGAGGACTATCACGGCATGTCCGGTATTGACCTGAACCGTGCCGGCACGCCGCTGGTCGAGGTGGTCACCGAACCGGACATGAACAGCGCCGAGGAAGCGGTCGCGTTCGCCAAGAAACTACACAGCCTGGTCACCTCGCTGGGCATCTGTGACGGCGACATGTCCCAGGGCTCCATGCGTTTTGACGTCAACATCTCGCTGAAGCCGAAAGGCTCGGACGAGTTGGGCACCCGCACCGAGACCAAGAACCTGAACTCCTTCCGGTTCATGGAGCAGGCCATCCACCATGAAGTGGAACGGCAGATGGACATCCTGGAGGACGGCGGCCGCATTGTGCAGGAAACCCGCCTGTACAACGGCGACCGGGACGAATCCCGCTCCATGCGCACCAAGGAGGAAGCCAACGATTACCGCTACTTCCCCTGCCCGGATCTGCTACCGGTCGAGATTGACGACGCCTTCATCGAAGAAGCCCGCGCCAGCCTTCCGGAACTGCCGGATGAGCGTAAGGCCCGCTTCAAGGAACAGTACAGCCTGAACGACTATGACGCCGGCGCACTGTCCGGTGAAGCCAAACTGGCAGCGTTCTTCGAGGAAACCGTGCAACACGGCAAAGACGCCAAACTGGCGGCGAACTGGATCCAGGGTGAATTCTCAGCACGCCTGAACGCCGAAGAGAAGTCTGTGGCCGACTCACCGATTTCCGGCGCCCAGCTCGGCGCCCTGGTCGTTCGGATCGCCGACAACACGGTCTCTTCCGCCGGCGCCAAGAAGGTGTTCGAAGCGCTGTGGACCGGCGAGCATACCGAGGTTGATGCCATTATTGACGAGAAGGGCCTGAAGCAGGTGTCTGACACAGGCGCTCTGGAGTCCATGGTGGACGAGGTGCTGGCCAGCATGCCGGAGCAGGTTGAGCAGTACCAAAATGAGGACAACCCGAAGAAGCGCAAGAAGATGCTTGGCGGCTTCATGGGGCCGCTGATGAAGGCCTCCAAAGGCCAGGGTAACCCCAAGCTGTTCAATGAGATTCTTGTTCGCAAGCTTGGTGAGTGACGTTTTAGGCTTGGGCTGCCCCTTACCTTCTGCGGCCCAAGCCTGAAAAATTAGTGGGAAGGGTGGGTTTAAAGCCCTTCCCCAAAAACCGCTACGAGCACATCCCTGTGCGCTTCTCTCAGGCCATCCATGGCCTTCGAAATTTTTGGGGAAGGGCTTCAAACCCACCCACCTGATCACACTCTTTGCCTTCTCAATCCGCCATACGCCGAAACAGCCGCTCAAACTGCCCTATGTTCTGCTGAATGTAATCAATAAACGACTGCATGGCTGGCGTTGGTTGCCGCGCCTGCGGGTAGACCACACACCAGCTGCGCCGCAGCGGGAACCCCGGAACATCCACCACCTGCAGGCTGCCCAGCGCCAGCTCGGACAGCACCCCCAGGCGGGGCACTACCGCCACCCCCAATCCCGCCAGCACGGCATGCTTGACCGCATCGTTGGAACCAAACTCGATGTCGGGCTGCATTTTCAGCCGGTGCTCCTGACAAAACACCTCCAACGCCAGACGGCTGCCAGAGCCTGGCTCCCTAGTCAGTAGCTGGCTGGCCAGGAATTCCTCGGGACTCACCCGCTCCTGATCCAGAAGGGGGTGCCCCTTAGGCGCCACCGGCACTAGCTCGTTGTCCAGAAAGGGGAGCGATGCCAGAGGCCTGTCGGTGGGCACCATGCCCATAATAACCAGCCCTGCCTGGTTATCATTAAGCCGCTCAAGCGCCGTAGCCCTATTCACCACCGACACCGAGACGCTTACTTGCGGGTTGATCTGAAGAAAAGACCGGAGCAGGTAGGGCACCACGTACTGAGCCGTACTGACAGCCACCAGCTTCAACTCACCGGCCACCCTACCCTCCAACGCCGCCAGGCGGTTCTGTACACGCTCCAGCTCGTTGAACACAGCCCCCACACAAACCGCCATTTCCTCACCGGCAGGGGTGCAATAGAGCTTACGGCCCACGTATTCGAAAAGTCGCGAGCCCAGGGCCTGTTCCAGATGCCGGATCTGGCTGCTAACGGCTGGCTGTGTCAGCCCCAGCAACTCCCCCGCCCGGCTGTAACTTTCCAGTTCGTGGACCGCTCGAAACACCTGCAACTGGCGAAAAGTCAGCCGGTTGGCAAGCTGCTGAATGCTACTGGGCATGGATTCCCCTTCTTCACCACCCACCTATAAGTATTTACTTATATATTACCCAAATAATATCAATTTTTACTTTTAGCGACACCCCGATAGGCTCAACGTACCTTTATCAAGGACGCAAAAACGGGGAATCTCCCATGCTAAAAAAAGTTCTGATCGCCAACCGCGGCGAGATTGCGGTCCGGATCATAAGGGCCTGCGCAGAGATGGGCGTGCGTTCCGTGGCCATCTACACGGAACCGGATCGCTACGGCCTCCACGTCAAGCGCGCCGATGAATCCTACTCTCTGGGCGAGGACCCGATTGCCGGCTATCTCGACCCTGCCCGAATCGTTAACCTGGCCCTGGAAACCGGCTGTGATGCCATTCATCCGGGCTACGGCTTCCTGTCGGAGAACGCCGAGTTTGCCCGCCTGTGTGAACAGCAGGGCGTTACCTTTATTGGCCCCGCTTCCAGCGTTATCCACAAGATGGGCGATAAGACCCAGGCCAGGAACAGCATGCGCGCTGCCGGCGTGCCGGTGACACCAGGGTCGGATGGCAACCTCGAAAGCCTCGAAGAGGCCCTGGAGCTGGCCAACGACATCGGCTATCCGGTGATGGTGAAAGCCACCTCCGGGGGCGGCGGCCGGGGGATCCGTCGCTGTGACACGCCGGAAGAACTGAAGACCCATTACCCCCGCGTGATCTCCGAGGCCACCAAGGCGTTTGGCTCGGCCGAGGTCTTCATGGAAAAGTGCATTGTTAACCCACGCCACATCGAGGTTCAGATACTGGCAGACAGCCAGGGCGAAGCGGTGCACCTGTTCGAACGGGACTGCTCCATCCAGCGCCGCAACCAGAAGCTGATCGAGATCGCCCCCAGCCCGCAACTTACGCCAGAGCAGCGCCAGTACATCGGCGGACTGGCGGTTAAAGCCGCCAAGGCCGTGGGCTACGAGAACGCCGGCACGGTGGAGTTCCTGTTGACCGGCAACGAAGTCTACTTCATGGAGATGAACACCCGGGTTCAGGTGGAGCACACCATCACCGAAGCCATCACCGGCGTGGACATTGTCCGTGAACAGCTGCGCATTGCCTCGGGGCTGCCGCTCACCTATCGCCAGGAAGACATTCAGTACCGGGGCTACGCCCTGCAGTTCCGCATCAATGCCGAGGACCCGAAAAACGACTTCCTGCCCAGCTTCGGGCGAATCACCCACTACTATGCCCCGGGCGGCCCCGGCGTGCGGGTGGATACGGCCATTTATACGGGTTATGAGATTCCGCCCTACTACGACTCCATGTGTCTGAAGCTGGTGGTCTGGGCGCTCACCTGGGACGAGGTGATTGACCGTGGCAAGCGCGCCCTGGACGACATGCGCCTGCACGGCATCAAGACCACGGCCAACTATTACCAGCAGATTCTGGACCACCCGGACTTCCGTAAGGGCCTGTTTGATACAAGCTTCGTTCCGGCCCATCCGGAGTTGCTGAACTATTCCACCAAACGTCATCCGAGCGAAATCGCCCTGGCGATCGCGGCCACCATTGCCGCCCACGCCGGCTGGTAATCTGCGGGAGGAACCATTATGAGCAATACCAAGAAGATTGAAGTTACCGATGTCATCCTGCGGGATGCCCACCAGTCGCTGATCGCCACCCGCATGCGCACCGAAGACATGCTGCCGATTTGCGACAAGCTCGATCAGGTCGGCTACTGGTCCCTGGAAGTCTGGGGTGGCGCGACCTTTGATGCCTGTGTCCGCTTCCTCAAGGAAGACCCCTGGGAACGCCTGCGCCAACTGCGCGCCGCCCTGCCAAACACCCGCCTGCAAATGCTGCTGCGCGGGCAGAACCTGCTGGGCTATCGCCATTACGCCGACGATGTGGTGGAGGCCTTCGTTCATAAAGCGGCTGAGAACGGCATTGATGTGTTCCGGGTATTCGATGCCCTGAACGACATGCGCAACATCGAAACCGCGATGAAAGCGGTCAAAGCGGCCGGCAAGCACGCCCAGGGCACGATTTGCTACACCACCAGCCCGGTGCACACACCCGAGCTGTTCGTGAAACAGGCCAAGGACATTCAGGCCATGGGCGCAGACTCCATTGCCATCAAGGACATGGCCGGGCTGCTGACCCCCTATGCCACCGAAGAGCTGGTTCGGGCGATCAAGAGCGAAGTGGACCTGCCCCTGGTGGTTCACAGCCACGCCACCTCCGGCCTGGCGGCCATGTGCCAGCTGAAGGCTATCGAAGCCGGTGCCGACCGCATCGACACCGCTATCTCGTCGTTTGCCCAGGGCACCAGCCACCCGGCTACCGAGTCTCAGGTGGCAGCCCTCAAGGGTACCGGCTACGACACCGGCCTGGATCTGGAACTGCTCTCGGAGATTGCCGACTACTTCCGCGAGGTGCGCAAGAAATACCACCAGTTCGAGAGTGAATTCACCAAGGAAGATGTCAGCGTCCAGATCAACCAGGTACCGGGCGGCATGATGTCCAACCTGGCCAACCAGCTCAAAGAACAGAATGCTCTGGAAAAAATCCGGGACGTGTTCAACGAGATCCCGAAAGTCCGGAAAGATCTCGGTTTCCCGCCGCTGGTGACGCCAACCTCCCAGATCGTTGGCACCCAGGCGGTCTATAACGTGTTGTCCGGGCAGCGCTACAAAACCATCACCAACGAGGTGAAACGCTACCTCCAGGGCGGATACGGACAGCCACCCGCAGCGGTCGACAACGGCCTCCTGAAAAAGGCCATCGGCAACGAATCGGTCAACGAAGGTCGCCCTGCCGACCTGCTGAGTGCCGAGCTGGGCAAACTCCGGGAAGACATTGGTCGTCTGGCCACCAGTGAGGAAGATGTGCTTACCTACGCCATGTTCCCGGACCTGGGCCGCGAGTTTCTGCAGCAACGCAACGACGGTACCCTGCAGCCCGAGGAATTGCTGCCGCCGGAAAGCAAAGGCCGGGGTCATATTGCCACTTCGGTCGCCACCGAATTCCGGATTGACGTCCACGGTGAAACTTACGAAGTGGCGGTCACTGGCGTTGGCGATTCAGGGCCTGGCAAACGCAAGCTGTACATGTCGCTGGACGGCATGCCCGAAGAGGTGGTGTTTGAATCACTGAACGAGTATGTGGCAGAGGGCGGCGGTAACGGCCGCAAGCAGGCTACCGACCCCGGCCATGTAACAACCGCCATGCCCGGTAACATTGTCGATATTCTGGTGAACGAGGGTGACAACGTGAAAGCCGGCCAGGCCGTGTTGATCACCGAGGCCATGAAGATGGAAACCGAAGTTCACAGCAACATCGATGGCACCGTGCAGGCCATCTACGTTAGCAAGGGCGATCGTGTAACGCCCGGCGAAGTGCTGATCGACATCAGCTGACGAATACGAGGACGCTTATGGACCATATCATTCGTGGTGTACTGGATTTCCGGAAAAACGTGTATCCGGAGCACAAGGATCTATTCGGCGAACTGGCCACTGGCCAGAATCCGGACGTGCTGTTTTTTACCTGCTCGGATTCACGGATCGACCCGAACATGATGACAGGCACCCACCCGGGTGACCTGTTCATCTGCCGGAATGCGGGTAACATCATCCCGCCACACAGCAATGAAACCGGGGGGATGACCGCATCCATCGAGTTTGCCGTGGCGGTTTTGAATGTGCGACACATCATCGTGTGCGGCCACACCGACTGCGGCGCGGTGAAAGGCGCTCTGAATGTGCAGGGCCTCAAAGGCCTGCCCCACGTCCAGGAGTGGCTGGGCCACTGCCGGTCAGCCATCGAAATTGTTCGGGAGCGTCATGGTATTGCCAGCGACCAGCCGCTGGACGCCCAGTTCCTGAATGAAGCCATTGAAGAAAACGTGCTACAACAGGTTCAGCACCTGCGCACTCACCCAACCGTGGCGGCCAAACTGGCCACTGGCAAAATTCAGATCCACGGCTGGGTCTATGACATCAAGTCCGGGAACATTCGCTGCTGCGGGCAGGACAGCTACCAGTTCCAGAACTTCGATGATTTCTATGCCGATACCATCAAGGAAATCGGCAAGGCCTGATCCGGGCGCGACTCACACCAGAGTCGCCCATAGATCGTGCTGGTCGGCGTGCTCCACGACGGCCTGTACGATCTGGCCCGGGGCCAGGTCCGTCTCACCATTCAGGTAAACCATCCCATCGATCTCCGGGGCATCTGCCTTGGAACGGCCAATGGCGCCTTCCTCGTCCACCTCGTCAATCAGTACGTCAATCGTTTTACCAATTTTCGCCTGCAAACGGGCGGCCGAGATTTCCGCCTGTTTTTCCATAAACCGGGCCAGGCGCTCCTCCTTGACGTCCTCGGGCACCGCACCTTCCAGCTCATTCGCCGGGGCGCCCTCAACCGGGCTATAGGTGAACGCGCCCACCCGATCCAGCTGGGCTTCATCCAACCAATCCAGCAGGTATTGGAAATCCTCTTCGGTTTCTCCGGGGAAGCCAACAATGAAGGTGGAGCGAATGGTCAGCTCTGGACAGATTTCCCGCCACTTTCTGATACGCTCCAGCGTCTTGCTATCGTGGGCCGGGCGTTTCATGGCCTTGAGCACACGCGGGCTGGCGTGCTGGAACGGAATATCAAGATACGGCAGGATCTTGCCTTCGGCCATCAGCGGAATAATGTCGTCCACATGCGGGTATGGGTACACGTAATGCAGCCGCACCCAGACGCCCAGTTCACCCAGCGCTTCACATAACGCCTGCATTTTTGTTTTCAGCGGACGCCCCTGCCAGAAGCCGGTACGGTATTTGATATCCACACCATAGGCGGAGGTGTCCTGGGAAATGACCAGCAGCTCTTTCACACCCGCATCCACCAGGCGTTTGGCTTCGTCCATCACCTCACCAATGGGACGGCTCACCAGGTCGCCGCGCAAGGCGGGGATAATGCAGAACGTGCAGCGGTGGTTGCAGCCCTCGGAAATCTTCAGGTAGGCGTAATGCCGTGGCGTCAGCTTCACACCCTGCGGCGGCACCAGATCGGTAAACGGATCGTGCTCCTGCTTTGGCGGCACGTACTGATGCACCGCACCCACCACCTCTTCGTAGGCGTGAGGCCCGGAAACCGCCAAAACACCGGGATGGGCTTCACGAATCTTGTCACCGTCGGCACCCATGCAACCGGTGACGATCACCTTGCCGTTTTCACTGATGGCCTCGCCAATGGCGTCCAGGGATTCCTGCTTGGCGGCATCAATAAATCCGCAGGTGTTCACCACAACAATGTCAGCATCGTTATAGCTTGGCACCACATCATAACCATCCAGGCGCAGCTGGGTGAGGATACGCTCGGAATCCACCAGGGCCTTGGGACAACCCAGACTGACAAAACCGACTTTGCCGCCCTTGGCGGTCACTTGTGCTTTTTCGTTCATATATCTCTGCAGAAACCCTGGAGCATGGTGGCAAGACCGGCCAACAGCCCCTCATGAATGAATCGTAATCTTAGCCCAGCTGGAAACTAACTTCAGCCATAACAGCAGGCCACAGACTCTGGCAAGATGACAGTACTCAAAAGTATTTCACAAATATGGCAACTTTTGTTGACAACACTTGCTGATCACTTTTTGGACACATAAAATCCTTACAAACCATCGGGCTTTATAACGGAAAATAACTATGGGGAAGGTAGCATCGTTTGAAACCGGCCACGCCAAACGCGTCAGGATGAAAACAGCCACAACGCGACCCAATCTGCGGAACCAGCAACGGGTGGATGTAGAGCTGGATATAACCCTGGAAGTTCCCAAGGGGCAATGTGTTAACTGCCAGGCTTCCAACCTTTCCCGCGCCGGCATGACTCTGTGTTGTAACCTCGAAACCGTCAAACAGCTCATTCCCGGCATGCGCCCCCCTGCTCCCGGCAGCTGGGTGGAAATCAAGGCCCGCTTCCCGGTCCCCGTCCTGAAAACCCAACCTGTCACCGTTCTGGCCGATGGCAACATCGTCAATATGCGCCGGATCTCCCGGGACGAGTTCGAGCTGGGCGTTCAGTTTTCCGAGTTCGAGGGCAATGGATTCGACTACGTCGACAAGTGCGTTTCCCGCCTGCTCGCAGAACAGAAGCACTAGCGGCCGGGGCTCCTAAAATTCCTCAAAGCACACCATATTGGTAGAACCAAAAATTCTACCTTCTTTTATTTTTATACCTAAAAGACACTGTTATAGTGGGTTATCCATTGATCTCGTCGCACCCTGCGCAAACGGATGACCATGACCACGTATAACCTGACCCATCTCAAACAGCTGGAAGCCGAGAGCATCCATATAATCCGGGAAGTTGCCGCCGAGTTCGACAACCCCGTCATGCTCTATTCCATCGGCAAAGACTCCGCCGTGATGCTGCACTTGGCATTGAAGGCCTTCTACCCCGGCAAGCCGCCGTTCCCGCTGATGCACGTCGACACCACCTGGAAGTTCCGCGACATGATCGAGTTCCGGGACAAACAGGTTCGCCGGTATGGCCTGGATTTGATCGTGCACACCAACCAGGAAGGCGTGGAACAGGGCGTGGGCCCGTTCACCCACGGCAGCGCCAAGCACACCGACATCATGAAAACCCAGGCCCTGAAGCAGGCGCTGGACAAATACCAGTTTGATGCCGCTTTCGGTGGCGCCCGCCGGGACGAGGAAAAATCCCGCGCCAAGGAGCGCGTGTACTCGTTCCGCGACGAGCACCACCGCTGGGACCCTAAAAACCAGCGCCCGGAGTTGTGGAACATCTACAACGGCAAGATCAACAAGGGCGAGAGCATTCGCGTATTCCCGCTGTCCAACTGGACCGAGCTGGACATCTGGCAGTACATCTACCTGGAAAACATCGACATTGTGCCGCTGTATTTCGCCGCCGAACGCCCGGTGGTGGAGCGCGATGGCACACTGATCATGGTGGACGACGACCGCATGCCGCTGAAGGACGGCGAGAAGCCCGAAATGAAATCGGTACGCTTCCGCACCCTGGGCTGCTACCCGCTGACCGGGGCCATTAAATCCAAGGCCGACACCTTGCCGGACATCATTCAGGAAATGCTGCTGGCCACCAGCTCCGAACGCCAGGGTCGGGTGATTGACCACGATTCGGCAGGCTCCATGGAACAGAAAAAGCGGGAAGGGTATTTCTAAGATGTCACACCAGTCTGATCTGATTGCGGAAGATATTCAGGCCTACCTGAAACAGCACGAGAACAAAGAACTGCTGCGCCTGCTGACCTGCGGCAGCGTCGACGACGGCAAGAGCACCCTGATCGGCCGCCTGCTCCACGACACCAAGATGATCTACGAAGATCACATGGCCAGCCTGCAAAGCGACAGCGCCAAGATGGGCACCACCGGCGAGAAGCTGGACCTGGCCCTGCTGGTGGACGGCCTGCAGGCCGAGCGGGAACAGGGCATCACCATCGA
>ERZ1673960.86-NODE-86-length-19232-cov-860.409032_pt1 | contig 19232 bp, 13 predicted proteins | sample MGYA00580190_ERZ1673960 | MGnify/ENA primary metagenome ERZ1673960 (study PRJEB41334, sample SAMN05608106) | rock metagenome | biome: terrestrial subsurface; feature: shale formation; material: shale | place: USA: Pennsylvania ...
TTGACAAGGTTTCCGTGGCATCGGTGCTGGCCCCCTGTGCCCTTGGCCGCGAAGAGGAACTGACCGGCGAGGATGACCTGACGGTGCTGGACCACAAGGATGAGTTCATGGAGGCCTTTGGCGTCCATATGCAGAAGACGCTGCGCAAGCGTCGGCAGTTCATTCTTGGTGCCAACCTGCAAACCGCCCATCACGTGACTGACGCGAGTCCTCTGTACCACCGCATGGATTTCTCCGGTTTCCTGCCCCACGAACGGGCATGGTTGGACCGCCTGTTTGATGAAATGGGCTGTATTGATGCGTTCCGGGAAATCAACAAGCAGAGCAATCAGTTTACCTGGTGGCCAGAGCAGGTAGAGGGGCCGAAAAAGGCTGCTGGTATCCGGGTGGACTATCAACTGCTGACACCGGGGATTCGCAAGACCATCCAGGATGGCTGGATTGATCCGTCGGCGCGGTTCTCCGATCATGCGCCGGTGGTTATGGACTACGACATCGAGATCGGGTTTTAGTCGTTTCTTCTGAATTCAGCCTTTCTGATTTGTGGGGAGGCGCCCTTACGGGATGTCTTCCCCAGAACCGCTACAAGCACGTCCATGCGCGCTTCTCTCAGGCCATCCTTGGCCTTCGAAATTCTGGGAAAGACATCCCGTAAGTGCTTATTCGACTCTGTGCAGGCGCCTAGTCTCGTATCCCGAAATTTTAAGAAACTGTCTGATAACTTGGTTTGGCGGTATGGCGATGTCTATACCATAGGCCGTTGTCATGATGGGAAGAGCAAGTAGCGGGCCCGGGTGGGGAAGCCTTTCCGGGACCGTCTCCGGCCAGGGAAGGCCGGAGTCGAGCGCACAGGGGTGAAGCAAGTGTTTATGAAGCAAAGCTTCATGCGCAGCTGAACGACAGCAATCTGTGATTGCTGGCCGGACCCGCTTGCGGGTGCTTGTAGCGTGTCCCGGAAAGGTTTCCCCATCCGGGCTCGCGGGAGTCAACTCCAGAGAAGTTAACTCCCAGCCAGAAATTAGCCCTCCAGAGCTTCCTTCTGAATCGCAAACAGCGTGTCGCTGGCATTACGAGCCAGGGCCAGCATGGCGTCGAGTTCGTCCTGCTGGAACGGCGCGCCTTCGGCTGTGCCCTGGATTTCGATAAAGCCGCCTTCGTCGGTCATGATCACGTTCAGGTCGGTATCGGCCTCGGAGTCTTCCGGGTAGTCCAGGTCCGCCACCGGAGTGCCTTTGTAGATACCCACGGAGATGGCCGCGATCATGCGCTTGAGTGGGGATTTCTTCAGGCGGCCTTCGGCCACCAGGTAGTTCAGGGCGTCCACCAGCGCCACGCAGCCACCGGTGATGGCCGCAGTGCGGGTGCCGCCGTCGGCCTGGATCACGTCGCAGTCGATGGTGATGGTGTGCTCGCCCAACGCTTTCATGTCGACAGCGGCGCGCAGGCTGCGGCCGATCAGGCGCTGGATTTCCACGGTGCGGCCGCCCTGTTTGCCACGGGCGGCTTCTCGGCCCATGCGGCTGCCGGTGGAGCGGGGCAACATGCCGTATTCGGCGGTGATCCAGCCTTTGCCTTCGCCGCGCAGGAACGGCGGTACCTTGTTTTCGACGGAGGCGGTGCAGATCACTTTGGTGTCACCGAATTCCACCAGTACCGAGCCCTCGGCGTGGCGGGTGAAGTTGCGGGTAATGCGAACGTCTCTGGGTTGTTCCGGTGTTCTGCCGCTTGGTCGCATAAAATATCCTGTCATTGTTCATGGGTGTCCGGCCACGGGCCGGGCGAATTTTAAAAGTCTGCCAGTATAACATGGAGTGAAGGTTCGGCTGGCGATAGCCGGCAAAGGGTTCGCCGCTTTCCGCCCGGCCCTGATAGAATCCCGTTTATTGTCTGAAGAAAGGGAGCTTTTATGATTCGCAGCATGACTGCCTTTGCCCGTAAGGAAGCCCGGGGCGACTGGGGCACCCTGACCTGTGAAATCCGCACGGTGAATCATCGTTACCTGGAGCCGTCTTTTCGGTTGCCCGAACAGTTGCGTGAGCTGGAAACCGGTTTCCGGGACCGCCTTCGCCAGGGGCTGAAGCGGGGCAAGGTGGACGTCTCCATGCGCTTTCAGCCGGTGGAGACGGATGCACAGAATTTTGAGGTAAACGATGACCTGACCCGGGCGCTGAATGAGGCGGCCAATCATGTGAATCGTATCCTGGATAATCCTGCCCACATCAGTGCCCTGGATATTTTGCGCTGGCCCGGTGTGCTGTCGATGCCGGAGCAGGATTTCAGTGCCGCGAAGGAAGCAGCGGGGGATCTGTTTGCCGAGGCGGTGGATGAGCTGGTGTCGGTTCGCGAACGGGAAGGCGAGCGGTTGCGCCCGTTGTTCGAGGATCGGCTCAAAGAAATGACCAGGCTGGTGGCCGAGGTGCGCGAACGCATGCCGCAGCTGCTGGAGGTCCAGGCGCAAAACATCCGTGACCGCTTCGCCAAGGCCCAGGTGGAGCTGGAAGAAGACCGGCTGGCGCAGGAAATGGTCATGCTGGCCCAGAAAAGCGATGTTGCGGAAGAGTTGGACCGATTGGATGCTCACGTCACCGAGGTGACCGAAACCCTGCAGCGTGATGATGCCATCGGCCGGCGGCTGGATTTTCTGATGCAGGAGCTGAACCGCGAGGCCAACACCCTCAGCAGCAAGAGCATCGATGCCGCGGTGACGCGCACGGCGGTGGATCTCAAGGTGTTGATCGAGCAGATGAGGGAGCAGGTGCAGAATATTGAGTGATGTTCTTGGGGGTTCGACGTTGTTCTTGATGGCATTATAAATCAAATAGTTATGTAATTTTGACGCTCATAATGTTCGTGTAAGTTCTGCCAAGTTTGGGTAGTGATGGGTAGTAGATTGGGGAGTATTTTCTCGCTATATTGTATCGGCGAGATTGTACTCCCCAATTTTTTTAAGGCAGGAAAGTGGGCAAGCTACACGACAAGACCGTCAAGAAACTGATCAAAGAGAAGCCATCCGTGCGGCATGCCGATGGCAATGGTCTCTACCTCATGACCCCGAAGCGCGGCGATGCCTACTGGATGCTGCGCTATACCACCCCAGCTACCAAGCTCCGGCGCGAATACACCATCGGCAAGGTGGACGACTGGTCATTGGCCGACGCCCGTGATGAGGCGGCGAAGCTGAGGTTGGCGATCAAGCGTGAGGGTGCTGACCCGGTTCAGGAGCGGCAGAAGGTCAACCAAAACCCCTTCAAAACGCTCAATGACCTGTACGCGGACTACTACGAGCTTCGCAAACGAGAAATCGCGTCCCACCATAAAGAGAAGAGCCTGTACGAGCGTGAGGTCGCCTGGCGCATCGGAAAGGTGGAACTTGAAAAGATCCGACCAGTGGATATCAGTGAAATCCTGCGGGACGTGGCCACTGGCTATGACGACAATAAGCCCCGCCCAACCCTATCAAATGATTTGATGCGCCTGCTGAGGAACCTGTTTGATCATGGCATCAAACTGGACGTCACCAGGTTCAATCCAGCCTCGCCATTCCGTCCCAGGGACGCCGGCGGGGAGGAGAAGGCCGCCAACTACCCAATGAATGAAGACGAAGTCACCGAGTTCTTCACCAAACTCCGGGTGATTCCGGCGCAGTTCAGCCGTGAAAACTACCTGGCCTGTGCTTTGTTGATTGCGACCTGTACGAGAAAAATGGAGCTGCTGGCAGCGCCTTGGTCGGAATTCGATCTGGAGAACCGTATCTGGTACCTGCCCGAGGAAAGGACCAAAAAGAGAAGGGCCATCGATATCCCGTTGGCGGAGCCCGCCGTGGAATGGCTGAATGAGCTGAAGGTACGTTCCTGCGGTAGTGAGTGGGTATTTCCAGCTCGCAGGATCAGTAAAAAAGCACGGACGCCGTTTGTGTGTGAAAACACGCTGAACCATGCGCTCAAGAAACTCTTTGAGAAAAAGTTCTTTTCGTTCGACAAGCGCCGCGTCCACGATCTGCGTGGCACGGCCAGGACGAAGCTGGGCAAGCTTGGTTTTGATGACAATCTGGCTCAGCGCTGCCTGAATCAACTGCCCGGCAACCGGACGGACCGGGTTTATAACAAGCATGCGTACTTTGAAGAGCGAAGAGCGGCTCACGAGGCGCTCTGCGAGTGGCTGGCGCCCATCGTGAGAGGTGAAGTCAGCTCTGGAGGGTAAAGGGGCCAGATCAGGCCCCTTGTTGCTCAATCCAGGCCAACAGATCCGACAGGCGCCAGGCCACTGAGTTGCATCCCAGCTTGAGTCGTGCCGGAGCCACTCGCTTTCGTTCCAAGGTCCACCACTGCGTCCGGCTGACGGCTGTAATCGCTCGACGGTCCGACTCCCGAACCAGCCGCTCACACTGTCCAGAACGAGCCAGCAGCTTGGCGCGCACCTCCTCCGAAGGCGGACTGAAGGTCTTGTTACTCATTCTCCGTTACCTCCGAATCAACACTGGGATAAGTGGGAAACTGGGAAAGTCCATCTCCATCCGGTAGCGCTTCCCAATACGCCTTGATGCGATCAGGCCACAGGGCGAAAAAACGCTCCGATCGATCCCGTAGCTTGATTTTCATGGTGCCACGGCTCTGTTCATTGGTTTCCAGGAAATCTCTCTGGATCAGCGGCTCAATTTCCCGGGTGTATCGACTTCGAAGGCCAAGCTCCTTGATAAGAGTATTTTTGGGTATCAGCCACTGCGTCTCACCGGCCACTTTGCGTCGCAGACCAATTGCTCTTCCGTAATCCCCCCGCTCTATGTCAACGAGACGGTGATTCCATTTGTAAATAGCATCGCGAAGGCGGGCCAACAGGCGGTACTCCTCCGAATTGAAGATGTGACCCCGGCTCCGAAGCCAGGCTCCAACGACTTGGTGTACTGCTCGAACCGACTCCGCTTCCGTCCAGGGGAGGAGATAGTTCCGACATGCCAGGCATAGTGCAGCGGTGATCAGTGCGAACCGCCTGATCACTCGGACGACTTGCGAAGCCATATGAGGGGTCTTCCATTGCTCCGTCAACCGGGCAACCTCATTCTGGATGTAGCTGGGTAGGTCATTCACATCTTCTGTAAGACGCTCGAGCCAGTGCCGGAACAGTGTGCCGTGGTAGTGCCCGGTACGGCTTTTCAACGTGTCCACGAACTCTTGGGCACTGTTGAATCCATGCAACTTGTCAAAGGCTCCAAACCTCCCAAAAATCGGAATCTCGACAAGTCGGGTTTCTTGGCCGGCTTTAACCGACTTGCCTATTTCCTGAAATACTTCCGATAGCCATACCTCACCGGTACTTAAAGCCAGAGTTCGCCAGTGCGTTTGTGCAGTAAGGTCCCCTGATATATTCGCACGCAACTTACTGGCACCGGTCATTATATGATACGTCGCTACATCGACATCTTCCGGGCGCGCCAGGCCAATTTCATCCAATGCCAGCAACATGTCATTGTGCTCAGCAGCCACGGCTGCCAAGCCATTGGCAGTCGATACCCAGTTCCGCACAAACGTTGGTGCACCACACACGCTCGCGGCCGCCTGCAGTAGTGTCGTTTTACCGCTGGAGCTATTGCCGCCGAAGTGAAAAGCCCCATTTTCAATCTCCGCATGCTTCAGCAGTGGTGCCGCAAGGGCTACCCCAATGCTGAACATCGCCAGCGGGTTGCCCTCACACAGCTTCCCCACTTGAGCTTGCCAATCCTGGAGAGAACCGTTTTCCTGAAGTAGAGGGGAGGTTGATAGCTGCCCGACGAAGTAGTGCTGCTCATCCGCCTGACCTGCCGTCCAGCTACTCGTCGCGAAGATGGGGCCGTGCCAACCTGTACGGTCGACGGTTGTGGCCGGCGGCGCCTTTGCCATTTCCTCAAGCAGGTAGCGTTGTAGTCGTGCCCAACTGATATTGCCAGGCTCCAGCGGATAGCCGCTGTCCACGAGCAGCTCCCGTATCTGTCGGGCGTTATCGCCGTTCAGGTTGCGCGCATACACCACCTCGCGGAGCAGGACGTTGTCCATATTTTTCCACTGCAGCAGCGCACCGTGACCGTGCTTCTTGTTGGAGAGTCGGGTTCTGGCAATAACCTCAATCCATCCACCAACTCTTTGCCATTCATCAGAGCTGAAGCAGTACAGGCCAGAGTCTCTCAATTGAAATTTCATTTGCCCCTCCGTCACAACCGATCCAGCCAGTTTCTAACATCCTGGATCCGAAACCTGACGGCTCGACCTTGCGGGTTTGGCTTGATGGGGGCGGGGAAGCGACCTGATCGGACGTATCGACGTAGCGTGGCTTGCGATAGCTGAGTGACGGCGCACACTTCTTCGTATGTGAGCAAGCGCTCGTTGGTCTCGCTAGAAAACATGTGTTTCATTATCTACTCCTGGTTCGTTGATTAACGGCAGGAGTGATTATTAGTAATCAGGAGTCAGGACCAGAACCGTGAAATTGGCCATTTTGGGCGCAAAGAGAAAAAAATTATAACTAGATGAAATTAAAGGTTAACTTCTGTCATTAAGGCGATTTTCATGGGAGCCTCATCGGTTTACGAGCAAAATCTGGCGAAATGTAAGCAATCGCTGTTACCCGCCACCATCACGGCATCATTTTGTGAAGCGGTAATGCGCATTGACTTTCACATGTGAAAGTCAATGCTGGACGTGATCAAAACAGCCTCTTAAAGAGCCTTTTCGAGGCCCTGTTATTTTACGGGGCATGTCCATATCACAACGGGGCTCCAAAAGGTCTCTTCCAAGCCCTTTGTAAGTGCCCCGAGGAAGTAGCGGGAATTGTCGTAGCGACGACAGTCAGTCCGGTTCCATCAAGCCACCGGATACCGGTGTTTTCACTGAGGTGGGAGGCCAGGGTCCCAAATAAATAATGGAGCGCGGATCCTTCAGCCCATGCGAGCTATTTCATGGCGCGTGGGAGCGCAGCGGCAAAGTCCCAAATCAGGTAGTCACGTGGACAGGAATTGGAAAGGTCCCATGGCTTGGAGGAAGGAATCTGCCTCCGCCCCCGCCTTTGTGTCCAAAAAGGACAAAAGCACATGGCAGCTCAAAGCACTCGACGGATTACGATTGTTGGCAAATCCATAGCGAGGAGCCAGCCATGAGCAAACGAATGACTCACCAGGAAATCTGCGAAGAGTGGGAGGCGGTCAGCCGAGCCCAAAATGTGAACCACCAACGTGGTATCAAAGCCGCCATAACGCAATGCCGTCAGTTTCTGACGGCGATTCACCAGCAAGCGGACGTGGAGCAAGCAAGGTACCGCTATCTGGCGCAGCGGCTCTGTGATCACTTCTGGTCCCACAACATGGCTCATCGTACCGACAAGACACCCGGCTATCCCGGGCACTTCGGCTGCCGCGTTCGACTCAGAAAAAGAAAACTGGAATTGTCCTGGTACTACAACCGCTTTATCCCGAAGAAGAGTGGCGAGGGCCGATCAGTTTTCAGTGAGTACATCCGCAAAGAAGGTCGGTTCCGCTATCACAAACCGGCCTTCACGCGGGCACAGGACTGGGAGAAACCGCTCATCATGGAAACTGAGGACGGTTTTGAAATGTTGCGAAGGCTCAATGCCAACCAGGCGGAGCTTTGTCGAATCGTGCGGAAAAGCGAGCGCCTCCTGAAAAATCTGGAGGAGCACCTCGGTGGACTGAAGGAGGCGACCAGCGGGAGTTCAAGCCCCTCCAACGAGGAGGGATGAGGGCTGTTGGCGGTAAAAGGCATGCCGCTCACACCGCAGGTGTTGATTGCGTGGGGCTATTGATGGGATCGCCCAGATTTCAGGTGGCTATATATGCCGTTCTTTGCTGGTCTATCCGGGTCAAATCGGTTGAATGCAGCGTGGTACCTCTATATATTGATCAGTCAATGTAGTGTAGGGCTGTTCCGCCCATGAGACCGTGCCGCCTCAGATAAGGTGGCAACACCATCGCCCATAGGAAGCGAAAACATGGCCGAGATGGAAGATCGCTGGTTATCCGTAGACGAAATTGGCAAGCACCTCGGTGTCAGCAATGACACCGTGTACCGCTGGATCGACAAGCACGCAATGCCCGCCCACCGCATGGGGCGATTTTGGAAGTTCAAAAAAGTCGAAGTGGATGAGTGGGTCAAGGGCGGTGGAGCCGCTGAGACGAGCAAAGGTGAGCGTTCCGAATGACCCAAGGCCGGTATCGCATCTCCTTCACGTCCGGCAGCCTGTATCACCGCGAATCGGTGAAGTTGGCCGAGCTGTACCTGTCGCTCCGTGACTGGGAAGATGTGCGGACTCAAGCTCTACATGACAACCTGCTACAGGCCAGAACAGAAAGCACGGCAAAGCGCACCTGTAGAGAGGCGATTGCACGCCTGAAGACGTTGACCGAAAGCGAACTGACTTTCCTGGCCGAGGCAAACCACCAGGACCAGGCTCACCTTCTGTGGGTTGCCGTGTGCCGCCTGTACCGCTTTATCGCGGACTTTGCGGTGGAAGTGCTACACGAACGGTTTGTCGCGATGAAGCTGGATCTCAGTTTTGAGGATTTCGATGCCTTCTATAACCGTAAATCGGAATGGCATGACGAACTGGATAATGCCAGCGCCTCAACGCGCGATAAATTGCGGCAGGTCCTGTTCAGAATGCTGCGGGAGGCAGGGTTGTTAGCTAAGGACAAAACCATAAACGCAGTTCTGCTCAGCCCCAGGCTGGTTGAGTTGCTGCGTCAGAACAATCCTGACGAGTTTTTCTACTTCCCAGTCTATGAATCCGATATCAGGGGGATGTCAGCTTGAAAAAGGACATTGCCAAAATGCCGATGCAGGAGCGACTACAGCACCTGTTTAGCGTGGTTTCCGGCCAGCGGTTCCTGAACAAACAGGGACTGGGTAATGAAGTGCCTTTCTTCATCTGTCCCTACCGGCCTGAAGAAGCGGTCGAGATGGAGCGTCTTCAGCGGCAGTTGGTTAACCGGCTGGAGCAGGCGGGCATCCGGATCCTGAGTATCAATCTGTACGACCTGGCCGTCGATATTTTGAAAGAAAGAGACATCTGGGAGCAGGTGTTGGAGCTCGAGCCCACGGTCTCAAAGGATCAGCTGAAAGAACTGCTACAGGGAGTGCTGGACCCGGAAGCCCATTTGGTGCCCGCTATTGCGGCAAAACTCCAGTCCGTTGAGTTTGACGTGCTGTTTCTCTCAGGGGTGGGCGAGGTTTTCCCCTACATACGCTCCCATAACGTGCTCAACAACTTGCAGAGCACCGCCAAAGACCAGCCAACGGTGATGTTCTTTCCGGGGTCCTATACCCACTCGCTGGAAACCGGTGCATCGCTGGATCTGTTCGGCAGGCTGCATGACGACAAGTACTACCGTGCGTTCAACATCTTTCATTACGAAGCCTGAGCGGACGATACGATTCGAGGCGTAATCATTAAGGGAAAGTACAATGACATTGAAGAATATTTTTCTAAAGCCCGTTGACCGCCCCATTGAAGGCGTTATCAAAGCCGACGATGAAGCCAGTCTTCGCCTCGAAATTGAAGAATACGTACTGACCAACGAAGTCGAGAAACGCCTCGAAGAGTTCCTGGACGCCTACAATAACTACGAAGGGGCGAACGGGGTCTGGGTATCCGGCTTCTTCGGCTCAGGTAAGTCGCACCTCCTCAAGATGCTGGCCCTTCTGCTTGAAAACCGGGAGATGGACGGTGCTACTACCCTGGACCTGTTCCTTCCCAAGTGCAGTGAGAATGAAATTCTCCGGGGCGACCTGAAGCGAGCTGTCTCAATTCCGGCGAAGAGCATTCTGTTCAACATCGATCAGAAAGCCGATGTCATCAGCAAAACCCAAATCGATGCGCTTCTGGCCGTGTTCGTTAAAGTCTTCGACGAAATGTGCGGCTACTACGGCAAACAAGGGCACATTGCCCAGTTTGAGCGCGATCTGGACGGCCGTGGCCTGTACGAACAATTCAAAGCCGAGTACGAGACCATCGCCGGCCGCCCCTGGCAGAAAGGCCGGGAGCAGGCCCTCCTGGAAGGCGCGAATATCGCCAAAGCCTACGCCGCTGTGACCGGTGGCGACCCGCAGTCGGCAGCGGGCATTCTGGACAAGTACCGCAGCGAATACCGAGTTTCGATAGAGGACTTCGCGGACAATGTGAACACCTATATCGAGAAGCAGGCAAAAGAGGGTGGCCACAAAGAGTTCCGCCTGAACTTCTTTGTGGACGAGGTCGGCCAGTACATTGCCGACAACACCAAGCTGATGACCAACCTGCAAACCATTGCCGAGAGCCTCGCCACCAAGTGTCGTGGGCGGGCCTGGATTATCGTCACCGCCCAGGAAGAAATGAAAAACGTGGTTGGCGAAATGGGCAAGCAGCAAGGCAACGATTTCTCGAAAATTCAGGCACGGTTCAATAACCGTATGAAGCTGTCCAGTGCGGACGTGGCGGAGGTCATCCAGAAGCGCCTGCTAACCAAGACCGAAGAAGGCGTCAATCAGCTGTCGGACGTCTATCACGCGCAGGCAAACAACTTCAAAACCCTGTTTGACTTCGCGGATGGATCGGCCACCTACCGGAACTTCCGGGACAGGGACCACTTCATCCACAGCTACCCCTTCGTCCCCTACCAGTTCGCGCTGTTTCAATCGGCGATCCAGAATCTGTCGCAGCACAACGCCTTCGAGGGTAAACACAGTTCTGTCGGTGAGCGCTCCATGCTGGGTGTTTTCCAGCAGGTGGCCATCCACATCGGCAACCATGAGGTGGGCCAGCTGGCCACCTTTGACCTGATGTTTGAAGGCATCCGCTCTGCACTGAAATCACAAATACAGCGGGCGATTATTCAGGCCGAGAACCATCTCGATAATGCCTTCGCTATCCGGCTGCTGAAGGCCCTGTTCCTGGTCAAATATGTCAAGGAATTCAAGCCCACGGTGCGCAACCTTTGCGTGCTGATGCTGGATGCCTTCGATCAGGATCTACCGGCACTTCGCACCAAGGTCGAAGAAGCCCTGAGCCTTCTGGAGCAACAGACCTACATACAGCGCAACGGCGACCAGTACGAGTACCTGACGGACGAGGAAAAGGACGTCGAGCAGGAGATCAAGAACACAGAGGTTGAGTCATCGGACGTTGCGGACGAGCTGGAAAAGATCGTTTTCGACTTTGTTATAAAACAGCGCAAAATCCGCTATGACGCCGGCTCCTCCCAAAACCAGGGGCAGGACTACTCCTATTCGCGCAAACTGGATGATCGTCTGCATGGGCGTGAATACGAGCTCTCGATCAATGTCATCAGCCCGTTCCACGAGCATACTGACAACGAGCAAATGCTACGCACAGCCTCGACCTACAAGGCGGACGAGCTGTTCGTGCTCATGCCGTCGGACGAGCGCCTGGTGCGCGATCTGCTCATGTTCAAGCGCACCGAGAAGTACATCAAGCAGAACATTTCCGTTACCCAGCAGGAAGCCGTTAAGCGGATCCTGAATGACAAGGGCTTTCAGAACCGTGAGCGCGAGGCCAGGCTCCGGCAGCAGGTTCAGACCCTCATTGGCAAGTCCAAGTTGCTCATTGGCGGCGCCGATGTGGAAGTGGCGAATGAGGACCCCCAGACCCGCATTATTCGGGGCTTCCATGAGCTGATTTCACGGGCTTACCCCAACCTCCGCATGTTGCGCGGCGTTTCCTACACGGAAAACGACATCAGCAATTGCCTCAACCGCACAGACGATGGCCTTTTCGGTAATGACGCCACGGCCCTGGCGGAATCCGAGCAAGAGGTGCTGGCATTCATTCAGAGCAACAATCGGGGCGGTGTCCGCACCACCCTCAAGAGCCTGCTGGAAAAGTTCGAACGCAAACCCTACGGCTGGTATTACGCCGCGATTCTCTGCACCCTGGCCAACCTGTGTGCCCGTGGCAAGGTGGAAGTTCGTCTCGACGGGAATATCCTGGAGGACAGCGAGCTGGAGCGCGCCCTGCGCAACACTCACGGCCACGGCAACGTGGTGCTGGAACCACAGATTGAGTTCACCGCCTCTCAGGTCCGAGCCCTCAAGTCGTTCTACGAGGACTTCTTCGACAGCCCGCCTCGCAGCAGCGAAGCCAAGGCCCTGGGTAAAGAGACCGGCGAAGCCTTCCAGGACATGTACCACGACCTGGATCGGCGGATAGCGCAGGTCGATCAGTACCCGTTTCTCAATGCCTTGAAACCTGCCCTGGTGACGCTGAAAGAGGTCGCCGGAAAGCCCTACACCTGGCACCTGACGGAATTGGGCAAGCAGGAAGACCAACTGCTGGACCTGAAAGAGGATGTCATCGATCCCATCCGCAGGCTTATGGGCGGCTCACAGAAAGACATCTACAACCAGGCTCGGTCCTTCCTGCAGAGTCAGGAGCCCAACTTCATCTATGTGTCCGGGGACGAGATCGAGCAGATCCGCACCATCCTGAACGACCCTAACTGCTACAAGGGGAATCGCATTCAGCAGCTCAAGGGCCAACTGGATAGCCTGCAGGAGCGCATCGATGAGAAAGTGCAGCAAACCCGAGCTCAGGCAGAAACCTCCCTGAAGACCATGCAGGAACGCATGCAAAGTATGGACGAATATCAGTCCCTGCCGGAACCACGCCAGGATGAGCTCAACAAACCGTTCCGGGATCTGGTCGACTACATCGGGCAGGAGCGCCTGATTGCCGTGATCAAGGACCGTACCCGGTACTTTGAAGAAGAGGGCTACCAGAAGCTGCTGGGCAAAATGGTGGCGCTGGCCAATCAGAAATCAGCACCGGCAGACGACCCCGATCAGCACCCAGGTAGCCAGAGTGAAGACCAGAGTGACGGGGGGACTCCCGAGGTCAAGGAATCGGCAGCCGACTACGTTCACACTCGCAACCTCCGTGTCGCGTTCGACAAGGCCTGGCTGGCCGACGAGGGGGATGTGGACCGCTATCTGAATGCCCTGCGCGAGGCCCTGCTGGTTGAAGTCCAGCAAGGCCGCAAGGTCCAGATCTAAGCGTGCCGAACCGTCTAATCGGTCAAAGTTGGGGATAGCCATGCACGAAGCCGAACAGGAAATCCAGGCGCTCATTCGCGGCGGCGAAAGCCTTGCCGTCGAGTTCAAAAGCGACGTCAAAAGCCTGCCGGACCGGGATCTGGTAGCTGCGGTGGTGGCCCTGGCCAACACCGAGGGCGGCGACCTGTTCCTGGGCGTTGAAGACGATGGCACCCCGACTGGGCTGCATGCCAATCACCGCAACCTCGCCGGCCTGCCCGCGCTGATTGCCAACAAGACCATTCCCTCGCTGGCTGTGCGCGTTGAGTCCCTGGAGCTGGAAGGGCAACCCATTGCCAGGATCCAGGTGCCCAAGTCCCGGCAGCTGGTGTCCACTTCGGATGGCCTGCTGCAACGTCGGCGCCTGAGAATGGACGGCACTCCAGAGGCTGTGCCCTTCTACCCCCATGAGTTTGTTCAGCGCCAGTCAAGCTTGGGGGTAACGGACCCCTCGGCCTTGCCGGTGGAAAACCTCGCGGTTGAGGACCTGGACCCGATTCAGCGCATCCGCATCCGCAACGCCATCAAGAAGTACGGTGGCGACCAGAGCCTGATGCCCCTGGCGGATGATGAGCTGGACGGCGCCCTGGGGCTGACTGTGAGCGTGGGAGGCATGCGCCGCCCTACGGTTGCAGGCCTGTTGCTGCTAGGGAGTGAGATGCAGCTCCGGCAACACCTACCCTCCCACGAGGTAGCCTTCCAGGTGCTGCGCGGTACCGATGTGCTGGTCAACGAGTTCTACCGCAAACCGCTGCTGGAGACGTTTGAAGAGGTCGAAGTGCTGTTCCGCGCCCGGGTGGAGGAAGAGGAGATTCAGGTCGGGCTGTTTCGCGTGCCCATCCCCAACTTCGACCGTCGAGCCTTCCGGGAAGCCTTCGTAAACGCCCTGGTTCACCGCGACTACAGCGCCCTGGGTGCCGTGCACGTCAAACTGGACGACGACGGCCTGAGCATCAGCAATCCCGGTGGTTTTGTGGAGGGCGTCAACCTGGACAACCTGCTGGTGGCTGACCCTCGCTCCCGTAACCCATTGCTGGCTGACATCATCAAGCGCATTGGCCTGGCCGAACGCACTGGCCGAGGCATCGACCGGATCTTCGAGGGTATGCTCCGCTACGGGCGCACCGCCCCCGACTACTCCATGTCGTCCGCTCACACCGTCTCCGTGCGCATGAGCGCAGCGGACGCGGACGCCGAATTCCTGCGGATGATCGTCGAGCGTGAGGAACAGACCGGCGCCGCCATGCCCATCGACAGCCTGATCATCCTGTCCCGGCTGCGCAATGAGCGGCGCTTAAGAACTGCAGACCTGGCTAGATCCGTGCAAAAGCCCGAAACCGTGGTCCGGGGCTCCCTGGAAAAACTAGCAGAAGCCGGCATGGTGGAAGCCCACGGAACCGGCAAGGGCCGCACCTACACCTTGAGCGCCAAGGTATATCAAGGGGCGGGGCAAAAGGCCGCCTATGTGCGCCAGGCAGGGTTTGATCCTATCCAGCAAGAGCAGATGGTCATGAGCTTTATTGATATGCACGGCAGCATCAAACGTGCTGACGTGGTTGAGCTGTGCCATATCAGCCCGGATCAAGCCTACAAGTTGTTGGCCAGATTGAAGAAAAGGGGAGAAATCGAGCAAATAGGCGAGCGTAAAGGGGCTATTTACAAGCGCGTGCGTTAATTTATGCGCTCAGCGTAAATATATACGCTCATTTATGCGTCAGCGTATATCGCTCGGTCACGATCAAAACCAAGGCATGAATCGATGGAAACCGCAAAACTCAGAAAATTCGCCCAGTTCGCCCGCCGCAGCCTGATTGAACAGGTCGGCGCCAAGCTAAAACTGGTTTTGGCCGAAGAAAGCCCCGCCCGGCGGGAAAGCCCATTGGCCATCAAAAAGCTGGAAGAGGCGATAGCCGAGCAGGGTAAAGAGCAGGTTGTCGAGCGGGTGGCGTATATCTGGTTCAACCGGCTCGTAGCCCTGCGGTTTATGGACGTGAACCGATATAACCGCATCGGCGTGGTCTCGCCCGCCGAGGGGCAGTTTCAGCCCGAGATCCTGGCGGATGCCAAGATGGGCCATATCGATGAAGAGATCGTGTCGGAGCCAACCCGTCAAAAGATCTTCGCCCTGCTGGATGGCAAAACACCCAGTCAGGATCCGCAGGGGGAAGCCTATCGCCTGCTGGTCGTAGCCGCCTGTAACTATTGGTACAGCGCCATGCCCTTCCTGTTCGAGCGCATTGACGATTACACCGAGCTTTTGATGCCGGATGATCTTCTATCGGGTAACTCGATTCTGGCCTATACCCGCGAAGCCATGACGCCGGATGTCTGTAAAGATGTTGAGGTAATCGGTTGGCTGTATCAGTTCTATATCTCCGAGAAGAAAGACCAGGTATTTGCTGATCTCAAGAAGAACAAGAAGGTTACTCCCGAGAATATCCCGGCGGCGACTCAGCTGTTCACGCCGCACTGGATTGTTCGGTATCTGGTGGAGAACTCTCTGGGGCGCCTCTGGATGCTCAACCGCCCTGATTCTGGCTTGATCGAGCAGATGGATTACTACATCAAGCCGGAAGAGCCCGAGACGGATTTCCTACGCATCAGCAGCCCGGAGGAAATCCAGATCTGCGATCCAGCCTGCGGCTCGGGCCATATGCTGACGTATGCATTCGATCTTCTTTATGCCATTTACGAGGAGGAAGGCTACGAACCTGCCGATATTTCGGCCAAGATCCTGACTCATAACCTGTATGGCATTGAAATCGATGAGCGTGCCGGTGAGTTGGCCGCTTTTGCTCTAACCATGAAGGCACGTGCCAAGCAGCGTCGGTTCTTTCGTAAGCCAGTTCAGCCCAATATTTGTGTGCTGGAAAATATACGTTTCGACGAAGGCGAGCTGAAGGAATACATGGAGTTTGTCGGGTGCGACCTCTTTACCGCGCCGCTGCAAACTACCCTTCGTCAGTTTGAAGAGTCCGATAACTTCGGCTCCCTCATTCGCCCTGGCCTGACGGATGTGGAAGACATGTTGGCCATACTGGCAGCCAAGGACGTGGCGGGACAGTTGTTCCTGAGTCAGACACACCAGAAGGTGTTGCAGGCACTGAGACAGGCTAAATATCTGAGCCCAACATACCACGTGGTAGTGGCTAACCCTCCCTATGCGAACGCAACAGGCCTGAACCCCAAACTTGTCAGATTTGTAAAGGCGAATTACCCAGATAGTAAAGCTGACCTTATGACCTGCTTCATGGAGAGAGCGGGCCACCTCGCCCGGCCAAATGGACTTTGGGGAATGATAAACCTCCCCTCATGGATGTTCATATCGTCGTTTGAAAAGCTGCGAATTAAGCTTCTTGAAAATTATACTATTCAGTCTCTGGTCCATCTCGGACGTGGTATCTTCGGCTCCGACTTTGGGACTGTCAGCTTCGTAATACATAACAAGAAACCTGACGTCAGAACGACCGGAACTTACAGACGTCTTTTCGATCGTCATGTTCAGGTTCGCTCTCCCGAACAGATCGAAAACCTCTTCTTGAATCAAGAGCTCGGGAAGTATTCAATTCCTCAGAATCAACTCCGAAAGATCCCGGGTAATCCGATTGCTTATTGGGCAACAGACAATATCGTTGATCTCTTCGACGATGAGAGTGCTTATCTTGGTCAGAAGTTAAACCTGAGAGAAGGCATTAATACTGGCGATAACGAAAGATTTTTAAGGCTTTGGCATGAAGTCGGCGATGCCTCATTTGATAGGAACGTATCAGAAAAGCCGACTGCCTTAAAATGGAAAAAACATCGTAAAGGTGGCCCTTTCAGAAAATGGTATGGAAACGGTGAGTATGCGCTTAACTGGGGTGAGGTAGGTCAAGAAATACACTCTTATCACGGCCTTCCACTTGAGTATCGGGGCGCCCCAATGCGTGGGAAGCAGTTCTTTCTAAAAGAAGCCGCATCGTGGACACGTGTAAGCTCAGGGGACTTTGCTATCCGACACTCGCCCCCAGGCGAGACGTTTGACTCGACGGCTCCTTCCATTTTTGGAAGTTCAGATGAATTACTTGTTGCTGAAGCTTTCCTAAACGGCCCCATTTCACGTTTTCTACTCGGAATGCTCAGTCAGACAATCGACTTTCGCCTTACTGGGTTGGGGAGGCTGCCGCTAAAGCTCCCCGAGGCATCACATCGCGCAATAAAGTCTTCCGTCGGACAGATTATCCAAATTGCGAAATCCGACTGGGACGCTTACGAAACCTCGTGGGATTTCACCGCGCTCCCGCTGCTCTCACCTGATCAACGGGCCGAGACTCTGGAGGCCACCTATGCCGCTGTCCGCGCCCATTGGCAGGGTATGACGAATGAGATGCAGCGACTTGAACAAGAGAACAACCGCATCTTCATCGAAGCCTATGGTCTGCAAGATGAGCTGTCCCCCGAGGTTCCGATTGAAGAGATTACACTCACCTGCAACCCGGCCTATCGCTATGGGGTGAAAGGGTCTGAGGAAGAACGCGAAACCCGCCTGCTCGCGGACACTATGGCTGAACTTATCTCCTACGCAGTGGGTTGCGTGTTCGGCCGCTACGCGCTGGACAAACCGGGGCTGATCCTGGCCAACCAGGGAGAGACCATCGAGGACTACCTTCAGCAGATCCCAGAGCCGAGCTTCCCGGCGGATGAGGATAATGTCATCCCCATGCTCGATGGCGACTGGTTCACCGATGACATCACCGAGCGCTTCCGTGAATTCCTGCGCATCGCCTTTGGCGAAGAGCACTATGGGAAAAACCTCCGCTTTGTCGAGCAGGCGCTGGGCAAGGACATTCGCAAGTACTTCCTGAAGGACTTCTACAACGACCACGTGCGTCGTTACAAGAAACGGCCCATCTACTGGCTGTTCTCCTCACCCAAAGGCTCATTCAACGCGCTGATCTACATGCACCGCTACCAGCCTCACACCGTGGGCACGGTGCTGGAGTATCTGCGGGATTTCAAAGACGAGAAGCTGAAAGCCCGGAAGAACCACCTGGAAGCCGTCAGTATCAGCTCCAGCGCCTCTCAGGGTGAGAAAACCAAGGCTCTGAAAGAGATCGAAAAAATCAACAAGATTCTTGCCGAGCTGGATGATTACGAGCGGGAGGTGCTCTACCCTCTGGCCACCGAACAGGTAGAAATCGATCTCGATGACGGGGTAAAAGCCAACTACCCGAAGTTTGGCAGCGCCTTGAAGAAGATTACCGGCCTCTCTGGCTAGGAGCACAGGCATGCATATCAGCAAACTAACCTTGCAGCGCTTTCGTGGCGCTCAAGATCTACCGCTGGATCTGGACGACAAGCTCAATGTGTTTGTCGGTATGAATGGCGCGGGCAAATCCAGCATTCTGGATGCTTCGGCCATCATGCTGTCCTGGCTGGCGAACCGGATTAAGCATGCGGGTGCATCTGGGCGTCCGATTGCAGAATCCGATATCAGAAATGGTGAATCCTCCGCCAATCTGGCCATTCAGCTATGTGATGAGGGTACTTCCTTCGGCTGGAACTTGGCGAAGGTGCGTAAGGGGTACAGCAAAAAGGACCTGGCCTCTGTTCTGATTTCTGCATCCGAAACGGCCAAGGGTATTCAGGCCGGCATCACCGAACACAACGGGAAGGTAAACATCCCCTTGTTTGCTTACTACCCGGTGAATCGCGCTGTGTTGGATATTCCACTGCGTATCCGAGAAAAGCATCAGTTCGGGCTTCTTTCTGCTTACGAGGAGTCGCTAACCAGTGGCGCCAACTTCCGTACTTTCTTTGAATGGTTCCGGGAGCGTGAAGACCTTGAGAACGAGAACCGCAAATACATAGATGATCTGATCAAGCCGGACGATTTCGAGTTCCCGGATTCGCAGCTAACGGCGGTGCGGCGGGCCCTTGAGATTTTCATGCCGGACTTCCAAAACCTGACCGTAAGGCGCCAACCGCTGCGGATGGAGGTAACGAAGAAAGGCCAGCGGCTGACGGTAAACCAGCTTTCCGATGGCGAAAAATGCTTGATGGCCATGGTTGGCGACCTTGCCAGGCGCATGGCCATAGCCAACCCGGAGCGAGAAGATCCGCTGCTGGGAGATGGCATTGTGATGATCGATGAAATTGATCTGCACCTGCATCCGAAATGGCAGCGCC
>ERZ1673960.87-NODE-87-length-18873-cov-868.420661_pt1 | contig 18873 bp, 17 predicted proteins | sample MGYA00580190_ERZ1673960 | MGnify/ENA primary metagenome ERZ1673960 (study PRJEB41334, sample SAMN05608106) | rock metagenome | biome: terrestrial subsurface; feature: shale formation; material: shale | place: USA: Pennsylvania ...
GGCATGAAAATGCTGGCCATGATCGGCTTCATCATGATCACCGCCAACGGCTTTGCCGAAGTGATGCGTGAAACTGGCCACATCACCAGCCTGGTGGAAGGCTCGGTGGGCGTGATTGGCGATAACAAGCCGCTGGCCGCCCTGCTGATGCTGGTGGTGGGCCTGCTGATCACCATGGGTATCGGCTCGTCATTCTCCACCATCCCCATCATCGCCGCGCTGTACGTGCCCCTGGCCCTGCAAATGGGCTTCAGCCCCCTGGCCATCGTGGCGCTGGTGGGCACCGCCGGTGCCCTGGGTGATGCCGGCTCCCCGGCCTCCGATTCCACCCTCGGCCCCACCGCCGGCCTGAATGTCGACGGCCAGCACAACCACATCTGGGATACCGTGGTGCCGACCTTCCTGCACTACAACCTGCCTTTGCTCGGCTTCGGGTGGTTGGCCGCCATGGTGCTTTAGGGCTGGGAGTTGGCTTCCTTTGGTAGCCTGCTGGTATCTGGCGGGTAGTGAGGGGCTGGTGGGGGGTGTCAAAACGGAAAACGGTGGTTTTCCTGAATGTTTTGACACCCCCCACCAGCCCCTCACGTTTATCTCTTGTGATAACGCCTTTTGAAAAACATGAGAGATGCTACTCTCCAGCCAAATCTTTAAAGACCGGAAATTACTGAAATCAGCTCTTTAGGTGTACCGAAAGCACCAAAGCGATTTTAAAGAAGCCAAAAAAGGGGTTCGGGGGATAGGGTCCAAAACATTCAGGAAAACCACCGTTTTCCGTTTTGGACCCTATCCCCCGAACCCCGATTCCCGCAAAAACCCGCAGGCTACAGAGCCAAACTCCGAACTCAGTCCTCAGCGGCAGACTTAAAAAACACCACCTGCTTAACCGTATGGTCGTCCTCGTTGGCCCTGGTATTCACCCGGGTCTGCAACTCGGCAGCCGTCGGTTCGGGCTGATCAGACATCGCATCGGTAAACCCGCAGGCCACACACTCGCGCACCTGCTCGTCGTTGTCGTCCGTGAACATCATGATCTTGTCCATCTCGGCACAGCGGGGGCACACGGCACCGGCGATGAAACGTTTGGGACTTGCCATAATTCAACTCCAGATTACGTCACCGACCGTCTGTACGACGGCCGGCCGGCATTGTATCAGGCGGCGCTGTTGCTGTTGCCACTGATACCAGTTTGTTTGAGCAGCGCATCCACCTCGGGTTCCCGACCACGGAAGGCCTTGAACAGTTCCATGGGCTCCTGGGAACCGCCTTTCTCCAGGATGTTGGCCAGGAAGGCTTCGCCGGTTTCGGGGTGGAAGATGCCCTTTTCCTCGAACAGGGAGAAGGCATCCGCCGCCAGCACTTCGGCCCACTTGTAACTGTAGTAACCGGCCGCGTAACCACCGGCAAAGATGTGGGAGAAAGCGTTGGGGAAGCGGTTGAACTCGGGCGCTTCGATCACCGCAATCTCTTCACGCACCTTGCGGTGCATGTCCAGCGGATTGGTGGGTGCTTCCTCGGTGAATTCCGCGTGCAGGCGGAAGTCGAACAGGGAGAACTCCAGCTGGCGCACCATGGCCATGCCGGACTGGAAGTTCTTCGCCGCCAACAGCTTGTCCAGCAGGTCCTTGGGCAACGGCTCGCCAGTTTCGTGGTGGCTGGCGATCAGGGCCAGGGATTCCGGGTCCCAGCACCAGTTTTCCAGGAACTGGCTGGGCAGCTCCACCGCATCCCAGGCCACGCCGTTGATGCCGGACACATCCATCACGTCCACCTGCGTCAGCATGTGGTGCAGGCCGTGGCCAAACTCGTGGAACAGGGTGGTCACTTCATCGTGAGTCAGCAGTGACGGCTTGCCTTTCACCGGCGGGGTAAAGTTGCAGGTCAGGAAAGCCACCGGCAGCTGCAGCTGGCCACGCTGGTTGCGCCAGCGTACCCGGCAATCCGCCATCCAGGCGCCACCACGCTTGCCCTGGCGGGCATAGGGGTCGAGGTAGAACCAGGCCACCGGCTCGCCATCGCGACTGATGCAGTAGGATTTGGCATCTGCGTGCCAGGTTTCCACCTCCGGCTTTTCCTCGATCTGCACGTTGAACAGCTTCTCGGCCACGTTGAACAGGCCACCGACCACCTTGTCCGCCGGGAACCAGGGGCGCAGGGTTTCCGGGGAGATGTCGTAACGCTTCTGGCGCAGCTTCTCGCTGTAGTAGCCCACGTCCCAGGCCTGCAGCTCATCCACACCGTGCTCATCTTTGGCGAAGGCCTGCAACTCGGCAAACTCTTTCTCCGCCTGGGGCTTGGATTTGGCCGCCAGCTGGTTCAGGAAGTCCAGCACTTCCTCGACACTGCGGGCCATCTTGGTGGCCAGTGACAGCTCGGCGTAGTTATCAAAGCCCAGGAGTTTGGCCATGGCGTGGCGGCGCTTGAGGATTTCCGCCATCACCGGGGTGTTGTCCCACTGTCCGGCATCCGGCCCCTGGTCCGAGGCTCGGGTAACAAAGGCTTCGTAGACTTCCCGGCGCAGCTCGCGGTTGTCGCCGTAGGTCATCACCGGGAAGAAGCTGGGGAAATCCAGGGTGATCACATAGCCATCCAGCTCTTTCTGCTCAGCCGCCTGCTTCGCCCCTTCCAGCGCCGATTCCGGCAGGCCGGACAGCTCGTTCACATCGGTGATGTGCTTGTACCAGTGCTGGGTGGCGTCCAGCACGTTGTCGCTGAACTTGTTGGACAGGTCCGCCAGCTCACGGGAGAGTTCGGCGTATTGCTTCTTCTGGTCCTCGGGCAAATCCACACCACCCAGACGGAAATCCCGCAGGGTGTTTTCCACCGCCTTGCGCTGGGCCTGACTCAGCTGCTCAAAGTCGTCCCGTTCCGCCAGTTTCTTGTAGGCGTCACACAGCTCGGCGTTCTGACTGATCTCGGTGCTGTACTCGGTGAGTTTTTCCAGGCAATTCTTGTACACCTGGCGCAGCTCGTCGTTGTTGGCCACGCCGTTGAGGTGACAGATCACCGACCAGGCGTTGGCCAGCTTGTTCTCCATCGCCTGCATGGGCTGGACCAGCGTGTCCCAGGTAGGGTCGTCCTGCTGGGCCAGCTGCGGAATTTTCATGCGATTTTCGCTGAGAATCTGGTCAATCGCCGGTTCCATGTGTTCGGTGCGGATATGATCGAACTTCGGCAGCAGATCGTCAGTCAGTAGCGGGTTGTTCATATAAAGCCCTTCTCAGCTATTCGTGTTTGAGGTAGCTTCCCGGTATCAGACATTGGGGAAGTGCATCTGGGGGTAGGCCTTTCCAAAAAGCGGCGGCCCATCCCTGGGTCGCTTGTCTTCCGCCATCCCTGGCTCCAAAAATTTTTGGAAAGGCCTACCCCCAGACGCACTGCAACCACCGGGCATCATCGATAAGGTATACATAATGACGAATGTACGAACACACAAGGGTATCACACCACAATTTGGCGAACGCTCGTGGGTGGACGAGAGCGCCGTGGTGATCGGCGATGTGCAGATGGGCGAGGACTGCTCCGTCTGGCCGATGACGGTGATTCGCGGCGACATGCACAAGATCCGCATTGGCAACCGCTGCAGCATTCAGGACGGCTCGGTGGTACACATTACCCACGCCAGCGACTACAACCCCGGCGGCTGGCCAACGACGATCGGCGACGATGTCACCGTTGGCCACAAGGCCCTGTTGCACGGTTGCACCATTGGCAGCCGCGTTCTGGTCGGCATGGGCTGTACCGTGATGGATGGCGCCGTGGTGGAAGACGAGGTGATCATCGCCGCCGGCACACTGGTGCCACCGGGTAAACGGCTGGAGTCCGGTTATCTTTACGTGGGCTCGCCCTGCAAACAGGCGCGCGAGCTGACCGACAAGGAAAAAACCTTCTTCAAATACACCGCCGCCAACTACGTCAAACTCAAGGACGAATACCTGAACGGCGAGCAGTAAAAACGTTTCCGAACCCTCTGCTGATCAAGGTCAACAATTGATCAGCAGAGCCCTTGAAAACCCGCCAAAGCATCCTACATTCGTGAATAGCACAAGTTCACGGATCCCATCCGGCTGGCGCCACCGGTATGGAGCTGTTCCGCGAGCGAAGCTGAATGAACATCTCAGATTCGTCATCGTCAAAAGGAGGAGTTCCCTATGAGCAATCTGACCCGTTGGAATCCGATCAATGAGTTCGATGATCTGATGAACCGTTACAACCGGATGTTCGGCCTGGCCCGCACCACCGGCGAACGGGAAGGCAAGGATCTGTTCAGCCGCAGTGACTGGTCACCAGCGGTGGACATCAAGGAAAACGACAAGGCCTTCACCATTGAGGCTGAGCTGCCGGGCATGAACAAGGACGATGTGAAAGTCACCGTGCATGATGGCGTTCTATCCATTCAGGGCGAGCGCAAGAGCGAGGAAGAAACCGACGACAAGAAGCATCATCGCATTGAGCGCTTCTATGGCAGCTTCCTGCGCCGGTTCACCCTGCCGGACAATGTCGATGAAAACAGCGTGAAAGCCAACTTCAAGGATGGCCTGCTGACGCTGACCATCCAGAAGGCCGAACCGAAAGAACCCAAGGCCATTGAGGTGGACGTGCAGTAAGCAGCACGCCACCCGCTTGAGCCTTCAGGCAGTGTGCGGGGCAACCGCGCACTGCCTTTTTTGTCCTACTGTCGCTTCAAGGCAGGATTTCGATGGGCAGATCCCGCGTGGGTGCCTGTTCGTCGCACTCGGGATTGCGAATGGAAATCTCCACCCGCCGATTCTGGGCGCGATTTTCCGGGGAGTTGTTGGGCACCAGGGGCTGCGTTTCCGCTCGGCCTGCGGCTACCACCCGGTCCGCCGGGATCTCACGGTTCATTACCAGCTCATGCACCACCGACACGGCCCGTGCTGCCGACAGGTCCCAGTTCGAGCGATAGCGGGAACTGGATATAGGCCGGTCGTCGGTATGGCCGGAAACCAGGATATTACCAGTACAATTGCTCACGACTTCCACCACTCGCTCAATGATCGGAATCATCGCCGGCTTAATGGTCGCATCGCCGGATGGGAAGGTGGCATCTTCAGAGAACCGAATAACCACTTCATCCTTGTCGTAGTTTATTTGCAATTTCTCGGAGGCGACTTCTGATTCCAGCTCCTGAATCAAGCGCTGAGCGAGGTCCAGGACCCCACCAGGAATCTGGGTGGTCTCTGCCGAATCCTGCGACTGTTCGTCAATAAACTTCGGCTCTTGCTGCAAGGCTTCTGTGGGCTCTGGCAATGAAACCGCGTCCGACTGCACCTGGGAAACCGGGGAACCGCCGATATCTTCGCCCACAACGTTGTCAGTGCCGCCCAGCGCCGCCGACATGGAGTTCGCCATGGCACGATACTTTTCAATATCCATCTCGGCAAAAGACAGCAGCAGGATAAAAAAGGTCAAAAGGAGGGTGGCTAGATCGGCAAAGGTGACGATCCAGTCCGGGTTGCCTTTTTTCTGGCTTTTCTTTCGCGGAGGCCGTATCGCTCGCAAACCTAGGCCTCCTGCTGCTCATCCAGCTTGGTGCGATGCTCTGGCGTCACGTAGGAGGAGAGGATTTCGGTCATGACCCGGGGGTTTTCGCCGCGCATGATGCTCTTGATCGAGGTGATGATCAGCATCTGGTTGCGGTATTCATCTTCCGCCTTGAGTTTCAGCTTTTCAGCCAGGGGCAGGGCGATCAACTGGGCAATGAAGGAGCCGTACAGGGTGGTCAACAGGGCGATAGCCATGGCCGGGCCGATAGTGGAGGGGTCGTCCAGGGTTTTCAGCATCTGAACCAGCCCCACCAGGGTGCCCAGCATCCCGATGGCCGGCGCCGACTCACCAATACCACTGAAAACCCGCTCCGCCACTTCGTAACGTTCGGCGGTCTGGTCGCTCTCCTGGTACAGGGCCTCTTCCACGGTTTCCGGCGGGTGGCCATCCACGCATAGGTTGATGGCTTTTTTCAGGAATTCATCGTCGGTTTCGTGGTTTTCCAGCCCCAGTAGCCCTTCCTTGCGAACAATCCGCCCCAGGGTCGCGGTCTCGCGAATTAACTCGATTGGGCGGGCCAGGTGATCCGTGAAGGTGGCCTTCATGGCCAACTTGAAGGCACTGAACACCGAGGCCATACGGAACTTGATCAGGGTGACGGCAAACGTACCACCCACAACAATCGCCAGACCCGGCAAATTGACGAAGGTGTTGATACTGGCGTCCGCCACCATGGCAAGTATGACGATCAGCGTCCCGGCCAGCAGACCAACGAGCGTAAGAATATCCATGCAAAACCCTTTTCAGAGAGCCGAAAGCCGGCTTCAGTCGGTTCTCAATTCGTGGATGACCGGCGCGGTCTGCGGTCGGACCCCGCGCCACACCTCGAACGATTCAGCCGCCTGCTCAACCAGCATGCCCAGGCCGTCAAACACTCTCGTCGCACCGTGGTCCAGGGCCCACTGGTTGAAGGTTGTGGTGGTCAGCGAGTACATCATGTCATACACCACGGTATCCGGCCCGATCACCGAATCCCTGAGTGGCGGGAGATCACCCTGAAGGCTGGCACTGGTGCCATTGATAATGACATCAAAGGCGGTTTCCGGCTGCTCGAAACCGCAGGCTTCCAGCCGGGCTGTGCCGGCATCTTCGGCAAACAGGTCCACCAGGGCCTCGGCCTTGACGACCGTGCGGTTGGCGATGGTCAGGGATGCCGGCCGTTCTGCCAGCAACGGCCCAAGCACGCCACGCACGGCACCGCCTGCGCCCAGCACCAATACCCGGGCGCCAGCCAGTCGGACGCCGTGGTTATGGCACAAATCCCGAACCAACCCGACACCATCTGTGTTATCGGCCACCAGCGCGCCTTCTTGATCCCTGTACAGGGTATTGGCAGCCCCAGCCTTCTGCGCCCGGGCGGTTCGATGCCCGGCCATGTGCCAGGCCTGTTCCTTGAATGGCACGGTGACGTTCAGCCCCTTGCCGCCCCGTTCAAAAAACTGCTCCACGGTGCCCGTAAAATCATCCAGCGGCGCCTGGATGGCGGTGTACTCCACCGGCTCGCCGGTTTCACTGGCGAACAGGCTGTGAATGCGCGGCGATTTGCTGTGGCTGATGGGGTTGCCCACCACGGCGTAGAGTTCGTTATTCATGCTCGCCCTCCAGCCAGTTACGCGCGGTCAGGAAATGCTCGGTCAGCCGGGCTTCCTCGCTGCCCGGCTCCGGGTGGCGGTCGTAGTCCCAGCGCACCAGCGGCGGCAGGGACATCAGGATGGATTCGGTACGGCCACCGGATTGCAGGCCAAACAGGGTACCCCGGTCGTACACCAGGTTGAATTCCACGTACCGGCCCCGGCGATACAACTGGAATTCCCGCTCCCGCTCGCTCCAGGGGTGATCTTTGCGCCGCCGGACAATCGGCTCGTACGCCTCGATGTAGCTATTGCCCACCGACTGCATAAAGGCAAAATCCCGGTCAAAGTCCCCGGTGTTGTAATCGTCAAAGAACAGGCCGCCAACCCCACGCGGTTCCTGACGGTGCTTGAGGAAGAAGTAGTCGTCGCACCACTGCTTGTAGCGTGGATACACATCATCCCCAAACGGCACGCAGGCATCGCGGGCGGTGCGGTGCCACTCAATGCAGTCCTCATCGAAGCCGTAGTAGGGGGTGAGGTCGTAACCGCCACCAAACCAGTACACCGGTTCGCTGTTTTCGGGGATGGCAATGAAGAAGCGAACGTTGGCGTGAGAAGTGGGCACATAGGGGTTTTCGGGGTGAATCACCAGGGAGACCCCCATGGCCTGCCAGGGTGCTCCGGCCAGGTGGGGGCGGTGAGCCGTGGCAGACGCCGGCATGGTCTCGCCCATCACATGGGAAAAATTCACGCCGCCTTTCTCAAACACAGCTCCGTCGGCAATTACCCTGCTGATGCCACCGCCGCCTTCCGGCCGCTGCCAGCTGTCGCGGATGAACGGTGCTTTGCCATCCACCGCTTCCAGGCGCTGACAAATGGTTTCCTGAAGGCCGAGAAGATACGCTTTAACCGCTTCGGTATCCGGCTGTTGTGACATGAATGCTCCTAACGAAACTGTTTTCCGGTGACAATATCAATAATCCGGCTGGGCTTGCGATTGCCTCCCAGGGCGCCGGGAACGACGTAATCCAGTTGCGGACCAAAATACCGGCGCACCTGCCAGCTGTAACGGGCCGGCTGGCGGCCGGCGGGGTTGCAGGACGTGGATACCAGGGGCATGCCGGCGGCATTGCACAGGGCCTGAACTCCGGGGTGATCGCTGACCCGCACGGCAATCGAGTCGTGCTGGCCACGCACCCATTCGGGAATCTGGCGGTTCACGTCCGGGAGCAGGCAGGTGACCGGGCCCGGCCAATGACGGATGGCTTCCCGCTGCAACGCCTCGGGCAAAGGGTCCAGCAGAAAACGGATCTGGTCAACCGAGGCCGCCACCAGGATCATGCCCTTTTCAAAAGGGCGTTTTTTGAGCGCCAGAATACGCTCAACCGCGGCCTGGTCCCATGGGTCACACCCCAAGCCCCAGACCGCCTCGGTGGGATAGGCAATCACCCCGCCGGCCAGCAGGATCCGCCGGGCCGTGTTCTGTTGCCATGAATTCAGTGAGGATGTCGCCTGCATAACACGCCCAAACGCTCGTAAAAATAACGGACAGCATGCACGGCTCAGGCGATTTTCAGGTAGCCTCCGGGGGCGGCATTGGCCAGCCCCTGCAATTCCAGTAACAGCAGGGACTGCATCAATTGATCCGCGGACAGGCCGGTTGCCTGGCTCAATGCATCGGTTGACTGGGGATCATACCCCAAAGCCTCGAATACCGCGATTTCCCGCTGATCCAGACCATTCAGGTCCGGCCCTTTCGACGCCACCCTCTCTTCAGTGCCGGCATCTGACATATGCCACCAGGTACCCAGCTCTTCCAGTACATCGTCCGCCGTCTCCACCAAAGTGGCACCCTGGCGGATGAGCTGGTGACACCCCCGGGCGACGGGACTGTGGACCGAACCGGGAATGGCAAACACCTCCCGCCCCTGTTCCAGAGCCAACCGAGCGGTGATCAGGGAGCCGCTTTTCAGGCTAGCCTCCACCACCAGAACACCACGACTCAGGCCACTGATAATACGGTTTCTTTTGGGGAAGAAGGCCGCCCGGGGCTGGGTACCGGGCGGATATTCAGAGACAATCAAGCCATTGTCGATCACCCGGTAGGCCAGCTTCCGGTGCTGGGCCGGGTAGAGCCTGTCCAGGCCACAGCCTATTACCGCCAGCGTCGGAAAGTCGGCATCCAGGGCGCCGGCGTGGGCGGCGCCATCAATGCCCAGGGCAAGGCCACTGGAGACCAGCAAACCCCGGCGGCCCAGTTCGGCGGCAAAGTGTCGGGCGTGATCCAATCCGGCCCGGGTGGCATTGCGACTGCCGACGATACCGATCTGGTCTTGACCCAGCAGGCGGGTATCGCCCAAGCCATAGAGCAGCAGTGGGGCATCGTGGATATGTTTGAGTGCGTCGGGGAAATGGTCGTGCCCCTGGCCAACCAGTTCCATACCCTGCTGTTGGCACTGGGCATAAATACGACCGGCCTTGGCAAGTATCGGTTGCTCGGTGTCACCCGCCTGCCAGGCTATCACCGCCTCGACCGCATCCGCGCCCAGGCCCATGGCACGCAGGGTCGCCGGGTTCATGGACAGCAGATCGGTTAGCTCATCGGTATGGGCGGCGATGCGCTCACGCAGCTTGAGACCAAAACGGGGAAGGAGGGAAAGCAGCAGCCAGGGCGCCTCACTGGCTGACTGCCATTGGTATTCCGACATGGTTCATCCTTGAACAAACGACCGGACCTCAGTGTCCGGCCATAAAATCATCGAACAGGTGACCGCCTCAGGGGTTGGCGACCTTGTCACCCACAGACAACGGACGGTTGGCCTGGAGCACCAGACCGTAACTCATTTTCTCATAGGCCTGGAAAACCATCAGCAGACCGGCGCGCTCGGAGGGCAGTTGAATGGTTTCACCGGTTACCGGATCACGGACCAGGTTACCGCTTTTGAGCACCGCCAGCACATTGCCCGGCTTCATGCCCTCACGCTCACCACGGTTGATGGCCACCACATCGTACTGGCCGATCTGGGTCACACCGCCATCCACGGCAATCATCTGGCCTTCAATGTCTGCGTCCGGTGCACTGGGCACAAAGCTGGTGGTCAGGCGACGATCTTCGCTGACCAGCAGGCGATCACCAATCCGCACTTCTTTATTGGAACGGGTCAGTCTCAATGTCAGGATATCGCCCGTTTCCTCGATAATGTTGCCGCCCGCGATACTGCGCGCCTCAAGACCGAGGAATTCACCGGTCTTAGGGTCCACGAATTCCTTGCTGCGACGGAAAATGCCCACCCGGTCAGCTGAAATTTCGCCCCGGGCATACACCCGATCACCGCTACCGGTAATGATGCGGCCATCCTCGCCCTCAAGCACGTAAGGCGCACCGTTCAGCTGCGATGGGCTGACAATGCGGGTATCGGTCAGGAAACTGGCAATGGCATCCAGGGGAATGGTCGGGATCGGGGTCTCGATCGGTTCGGAGCGCACTTTCGGTGACAGCTTCACCACGTTGTTACTCGCCACCTTGGTTACCCGGGGCTTGCCATCAATGTACACCAGCGCCAGAACGTCGCCGGGGTAAATCAGGTGCGGGTTGTTCACCTGTGGGTTAACGTGCCAGATTTCCGGCCAGTACCACGGATTGTCCAGAAAACGCCCCGAAATGTCCCAAAGGGTGTCTCCCTTGACCACGGTGTAACGCTCGGGATGATCAGACCGCAGTTCCGGATTGGCCTGGGCCCAGGAGGCAAACAGCAGCATCGAAGCTGCCAGAGCGTACAACAGTTTCCTCATTGTCCATGTCCTTGATCGAGAACTTCATTTGAATCTTATTACTTTGCCAATTTCGTTACTATAGAAGAAGACTTATGCTTTGTGTTGTTATCTTTTTGTCCCACCCGGAATTATGTCTGAGCGTTGAAAGTTTTTGACTATCGACTGATCAGTTTGTACTCAATCGATGATTTGTCAGATAATAGGCAGTAAAGAAACATTCTGCGCTGTTCCCTGTCTCATTTTCAGAGAAGGATTTAACGATTCGGGAATCGATGAATCAGGGGCAGCCTTGAGAACACAGGCCAGATAAAGGGCACTATGATACTAGAAATTCTTGAATACCCGGACCCCAGGCTACGCACCCTTGCCAAGCCGGTGGACGAGGTAACAGACGACATCCGTACACTGATCGACGACATGTTCGAGACCATGTACGATGCCCGCGGCATTGGCCTGGCGGCGACCCAGGTCGATGTACACAAGCAGGTGATCGTCATGGACCTGTCGGAAGACAAGAGCGAGCCGATGGTGTTCATCAACCCGAAGGTGGAAGTGCTGGATGGCGACCTGGAAGCCATGCAGGAAGGCTGCCTGTCGGTGCCGGGCTTTTACGAGGACATCAAACGTATCGAACACTGCCGCATTACGGCCAAAGACCGTAACGGGGATGAATTCGAACTGGAAGCCAAAGGCCTGCTGGCCGTGTGCATCCAGCATGAGATGGACCACCTGAACGGCAAACTGTTTGTCGATTACTTGAGCCAGCTCAAGCGCAATCGTATTCGCAAGAAGCTGGAAAAACTGCACAAGCAGAGCGCGTAAACCGCGCAATTACTCAGCCAGCATGACAGGACCGGGTTACGACCCGGTCTTTTCGTATTCCAACGACCACACCAACAGAGACCCAGCACCGTGCGCATCGTTTTTGCCGGAACCCCGGATTTTGCCGCCACTGCCCTGAAAGCCCTGATACAGGCCGGCCATGACATTGTCGGCGTTTACAGTCAGCCGGACCGCCCTGCCGGGCGAGGGCGCAAACTGGTACCGGGCCCGGTCAAGCAGGTGGCCCTGGACGCCGACATTCCCGTGTTTCAGCCCCTGAGCCTCAAACCGGAAGAAGCGCAGCAGGAACTGGCCCATCTCAAACCCGATGTAATGATCGTCGCGGCCTACGGCCTGATCCTGCCCAAGGCGGTACTGGATATCCCGACCCACGGCTGCCTGAACATCCACGCCTCCCTGTTGCCCCGCTGGCGCGGCGCGGCGCCGATTCACCGGGCTATTGCTGCCGGCGACAGCGAAACCGGCATTACCATCATGCAAATGGACGAAGGCCTGGATACCGGCGACATGCTGCTGAAAGTCACCACCGCCATCCAGCCGGATGACACCGGCGGCAGCCTGCACGATCGGCTGGCCGACCTGGGTGGCGAAGCCATTGTCGAGGCGCTGGATAAGTTGCAAAAAGGCCAACTGAGCCCCGAGCCGCAAAATAACGACGAGGCCTGTTACGCTCATAAACTGTCGAAAGAAGAAGGTCACCTGGACTGGCAGCGCAGCGCCGATGAGCTGGCCCGACTGGTGCGCGCTTTCAATCCCTGGCCCGGCACCTTTACCGACCTGGGCGACCAGCGGATTCGCTTCCACCTGGCCGAAGCAGTGAATCAGGACAGCGGCCAGGCGCCAGGCACCGTCCTCAAGCGCGAGCGGGACGGCATTGATATCGCCTGCGGCAGTGGCACCCTGCGCGTGACCCGGGTACAACTGCCCGGCACCCGGGCCCAGAGCGTGAATGACCTGATCAACGGCGGTAAGCCGGTGCTCATGCCCGGCCAGGAGTTGCACTGACCATGGCCGGACACTCCCTGCCCCTGCGCGCACTGGCTGCCCGGGTCCTGCTGGCGGTGGAAAACGGCCAGTCCCTGAGCCAATGCCTGCCACCGGCCCTGAACCAGTTATCCCCAGAGCAACGCCCCCAACTTCAGGCCCTTTGCTACGGCAGCTGCCGCTGGTTTCATCGCCTGGAAGGCGAACTCAACAGTCGGCTGAAAAAGCCCCTGCGCAAACCTGACCGCGTCATCCACCACCTCATGCTGGTGGCGCTGTTCCAGCTGCGGTTCAGCGAGCAGGCCACCTATGCCGTCCTGAATGAAACCGTGGAAGCCTGCAAGGCCCTGGACAAACCGCACCTGACTGGCTTGGTGAACGGTGTACTACGCCGGGCCGAGCGGGAAGGCGCGCCGGAGCCTGCCAACGACAGCAGCGCTTTCAGCCATCCGGTCTGGATGGTGGAAAAACTCCGCCACAACTGGCCAGACGATTGGCAGGCCATTCTCGAGGCCAACAATCAGCAGGCCCCCATGACGTTGCGGGTCAACGCCCGTCGGTTTCGCCGCGATGAGTACCTGAATTTACTGAAAGACGCCGGAATCGAGGCGCAAGCCACCCGTTTCGCCCCGCATGGCATCCAGCTGCAACAACCGGTACCGGTCGACCAGCTGCCCTGGTTTGCCGATGGCGCCGTCAGCGTCCAGGACGAAGCGGCCCAACTTTGCACCACCTTGCTGGATCTGCAACCGGGGCAGCGGGTACTGGACGCCTGCGCCGCCCCGGGCGGTAAAACCTGTGCGATTCTGGAATCCGAACCGGCACTCTCCGAAGTCGTGGCCATTGATGAATCCGCCGAGCGTCTGCCCCGGATTGAGGAAAATCTGGAACGCCTGGACCTGACAGCTACCCTGAAACAGGCGGATGCCGCCAACACGGAACAGTGGTGGGACGGCGAGACCTTCGACCGCATCCTGCTGGACGTGCCCTGCAGTGCCACCGGTGTCATTCGCCGACACCCGGACATCAAGCTGTTGCGCCGCGAATCCGACATCGTGCCCCTGGCCGATACCCAGTTAGGCCTGTTGCGGGCGATGTGGGACACCCTGGCCCCCGGCGGCCGACTGGTGTATGCGACCTGCTCTGTGTTTGTGCAGGAAAATCACCGTATAATTGAGCGATTCCTGAAACAGCAGGAACAGGCACGGCTGATTAACATTGACGCGGACTGGGGCCGGGACATGGCCGCCGGCCGACAGCTGTTACCGGACCCGAACAGCCACGACGGCTTTTTCTACGCTGTGTTGGAGAAACCAGAAGCATGAAAATCCTGATTCTCGGAGCCGGCCAGGTAGGCGGTACCCTGGCGGAAAACCTCGCCAACGAAGCCAATGACATTACCGTCGTGGACAGCGACAGCGTCCGACTTCGGGAATTGCAGGACCGGCTGGACATCCGAACGATCCATGGCCCGGCCTCGTACCCCACCATCCTGGTGGATGCCGGTGCCGAAGACGCCGACATGATCATCGCCGTCACCAACAGCGATGAAACCAACATGGTCGCCTGTCAGGTCTCCAAGCTGCTCTACAAGACCCCGACCACGATCTGCCGGGTGCGCGCCAACGCCTATCTGGCCAAGCGTGAGCTGTTCTACGACCGCGACGCGGTCACCGAGCCGGACAAACTCCGCGGCTTTCCCATCGACGTCACCATCAGTCCCGAGCACCTGGTCACCAAGCACATCACCCGCCTGATCGAATACCCCGGCACCCTGCAGGTGCTGGAATTCTCCAAGGGGCTGGTCCGGCTGGTCGCCATCCAGGCCACCAAGGGCGGGCCTCTGGTGGGCCACGAGCTGTCCTACCTGCGCAGCCACATGCCCCGGATCGACACCCGCGTAGCGGCCATTTTCCGCAAGGGCCGAGCGATCATGCCCCAGGGCGACACGCTGATCGAAGACGGCGACGAAATCTTCTTCATCGCCGCCGCCGACCACATCCGCTCGGTGATGAGCGAACTGCAGCCACTGGTCAAACCCTACCGTCGTATCTTTATCTGTGGCGGCGGCAACATTGGCTTCCGACTCGCCAGCTCCCTGGAAAACCGGTTCCACGTCAAAATCCTGGACCGCAACCACGACCGCTGCGTGATGCTCTCTGAACGCCTGAAGAAGACCGTGGTACTGGAAGGCAACGCCGCCAACAAGGACATCCTGCTGGAAGAAAACATCGAGAACACCGATGTCTTCTGCGCCGTCACCAACGACGACGAAGCCAACATCATGGCCTCATTGCTGGCCAAGCGCCTGGGCGCCCGCAAGGTCCTGACCCTGATCAACAACCCCGATTACGTGGACCTGATTCAGGGCGGCGATATCGACGTGGCGATTTCTCCCCAACAGACCACCATCGGCAGCCTGTTGACCCACGTGCGCCGGGGCGACGTGGTGAACGTTCACTCCCTACGCCGGGGCGCCGCCGAAGCCATCGAGGCCATCGCCCATGGCGATCACCGGTCCTCGAAAGTGGTCGGCAAACGGCTGGACGAGATCCAGCTCCCCGAAGGCACCACCATCGGCGCCATCGTTCGAAACAATGAGGTGTTGATCGCCCACGATCACATCCGGGTCCAGCCCGATGACCACGTGATCCTGTTCCTGGTGGACAAATCCAAGATTCGGGAGGTGGAGAAGCTGTTCCAGGTGGGCCTCACCTTCTTCTGAGTTGATACCAGACAAAACAAGAACCTGGCCGGCACTTAGAAATACCGTGCCGGCCCGCGTATAATGCGCGTTTTCCAATTTTCACCGACTGATCAGCAGGCAACCGTCGTGACAGACAAGGCAACCAACAACTCCGCGCCGGATCTCCAGACCTTCCAGGGTCTGATCCTGGCACTGCAGAATTTCTGGGCGCAGCACGGCTGCGTGGTTCTCCAGCCCCTGGACATGGAAGTGGGCGCCGGTACCTTCCACCCGGCCACCTTCCTGCGCTCCATCGGTCCGGAAACCTGGAACTCCGCCTACGTACAGCCCAGCCGCCGGCCCACCGACGGCCGCTATGGCGAGAACCCGAACCGCCTCCAGCACTACTACCAGTTCCAGGTGGTGCTCAAGCCGTCCCCGGACAACATCCAGGAGCTGTACCTGGACTCTCTGCGCGCCCTGGGCCTGGACCCGTTGGTGCACGACATCCGCTTTGTCGAAGACAACTGGGAATCGCCCACCCTGGGCGCCTGGGGCCTGGGCTGGGAAATCTGGCTCAACGGCATGGAAGTCACCCAGTTCACCTACTTCCAGCAGGTGGGTGGCCTGGAATGCTACCCGGTCACCGGCGAGCTGACCTACGGCCTGGAGCGCATCGCCATGTACCTGCAGGGCGTGGACAGCGTGTATGACCTGGTCTGGACCAAGGGCCCGGACGGCGTGGTCACCTACGGCGACGTGTTCCACCAGCAGGAAGTGGAAATGTCCACCTACAACTTCGAGCAGGCCGACACCGAGTTCCTGTTCCACAGCTTTGATGTCCATGAGCGCGAAAGTGCCCGCCTGATCGAAGCCGGCCTGCCGCTGCCGGCTTACGAGCAGGTACTCAAAGCCTCCCATACTTTCAACCTGCTGGACGCCCGTCACGCCATCTCCGTGACCGAGCGCCAGCGTTTCATCCTGCGTGTTCGTACCCTGGCGCGTTCCGTCGCCCAGGCCTACTTCGACAGCCGCCGCAAACTCGGCTTCCCGCTGGCGCCCGAGGCCCTGCGCAAGGAAGTACTGGCTGCCGCCGAGGCCGCTGACGCCAAGGCCGCCAAGAAGAAAGGCAAGAAATCCAAGCAGGCACCGCAGGAACAGGGGAACGCATAACCATGGCTACACAGGATTTTCTGGTTGAACTGGGCACCGAAGAGCTGCCCCCGAAAGCGCTCAAGCCACTGTCGGACGCCTTTACCCAGGGCATTGCCAAAGGTCTGGAAGACGCCGGTGTGGCATTCGGCAAGGTGGAAGCGTTCGCCGCTCCCCGTCGCCTGGCCGTGCGCATCCGTGACCTGGCCGACGCCCAGCCGGACAAGGCCGTGGAGAAGCGCGGCCCGGCGGTAAAAGCGGCGTTTGATGATTCCGGCAACCCGACCCGGGCACTGACCGGTTTCGCCACCTCCCTGGGCATCACCCCGGACCAGTTGGACACCATGGAAACCGACAAAGGTGCCTGGGTGGTGTATCGCACCGTTGAACAGGGCAAACCCACCGTGGAGCTGCTGCCCGAACTGGTGGACAAAGCCCTTGCTGGCCTGCCCATTCCCAAGCGTATGCGCTGGGGTGCCCACCGCACCGAATTCGTACGTCCGGTGCACTGGCTGATCATGCTGTTCGGCAACAAGGTGATCGACACCCCGATCATGAACCTGACTCCGGGTAACACCACCCGTGGCCACCGCTTCCACTGCCCGAAAGAGCTGATTGTTCCGACGCCCAGCGATTACGAAGTGGTACTGAAAGAAGAAGGCTGCGTGCTGGCCGACTTCGCCGAGCGCCGCGAGCAGATCCGCAAGGGCGTGACCGAACTGGCCGAGAAAGAAGCCGGCGGCAAGGCGGTGATCAGCGACGACCTGCTGGACGAAGTGACCGCCCTGAACGAATGGCCGGTGCCACTGATGGGCCGCTTCGAGGAGCGCTTCCTGGACGTGCCCGCCGAGGCACTGATCTCCTCCATGGAAGAGCACCAGAAGTACTTCCACGTGGTGGCCGCCGATGGCGAAATGCTGCCGCTGTTCATCACCGTGGCCAACATCGAGAGCAAAGACCCGGCCCAGGTGATCTCCGGTAACGAAAAGGTGATTCGTCCGCGCCTGGCCGACGCTGCCTTCTTCTACGACACCGACCGCAAGAGCCGTCTGGAAGACCGCATCGACGCGCTCAAGCCCATCGTGTTTCAGGACAAGCTGGGCAGCATCTACGACAAATCCGTGCGGGTGGCCGCCCTGGCGAAGAAAATCGCCGACGCCATCGACAGCGACCCGGCCCTGGCCGAGCGCGCCGCCATGCTGGCCAAGACCGACCTGGTCACTGAAATGGTGCTGGAGTTCACCGACCTGCAGGGCATCATGGGGCAGTACTACGCCGCCAACGACGGCGAACACGAGGATGTGGCCAAAGCCCTGAACGAGCAGTACATGCCGCGCTTTGCCGGCGACGACCTGCCGTCCACCCTGACCGGCTGCGCCGTGGCCATCGCAGACCGCATCGACTCGCTGGTGGGCCTGTTCGGCATCAACCAGCCGCCCTCCGGTACCCGTGACCCGTTCGGCCTACGCCGTGCGTCTCTCGGTGTGCTGCGCATCATCATCGAGCGGGAACTGCCGCTGGATCTGCAAACCCTGTGCGAGTGGGCCGAAGAGAACTTCACGGTACTGACCGAACAGAACACCGCCAGCACCGTGGTGGACTACATGCTCGAGCGCTTCCGCGCGCACTACGACGAGCAGGGCATCAGTGCCGAGGTCTACCTGGCCGTGCACGCCCGCCGTCCGACACGGCCGCTGGACTTCGACCGCCGCGTGAAAGCCGTGGAAGCCTTCCGCCAGCTGCCCGAAGCCCAGGCCCTGGCCGGCGCCAACAAGCGGGTGTCCAACATTCTGACCAAACAGGGCGGTGACAGCATCGGTGAGACCGTCGACAGCAGCCTGCTGCAGGACCCCGCCGAGCAAACCCTGGCCGAGCAGGTGAACGCCCAGGCCGACAAAGTGGTGCCGCTGTTCGAGCAGGGCGACTACGCCAGCGCCCTTAGCTCACTGGCCAGCCTGCGTGCGCCGGTGGACACCTTCTTCGACGAGGTCATGGTCATGGCCGACGACGAAGCGGTGCGCAACAACCGCCTGGCGTTGCTCAACCGCCTGCGCAACCTGTTCCTGCGGGTGGCGGACATCTCCCTGCTGCCCACTGCGGGCTGATCAGGGCGCGGAGCCGCTGCTCCGCAGTTGTAAGGACAAATTTCCCCAGGGAAGGGGGTAGCATTCAGCGGCCGAATGAGTATAATACCGGCCGTTGTTCGGCGTGTGGCGCAGCTTGGTAGCGCACTTCGTTCGGGACGAAGGGGTCGCAGGTTCGAATCCTGCCACGCCGACCACTTTCCCGCTTTTC